>CEUZ01291282.1_pt1 | contig 23263 bp, 18 predicted proteins | sample 361511 | NCBI WGS metagenome assembly CEUZ01 (sample SAMEA2622822, study PRJEB7988) | marine metagenome | biome: marine biome (ENVO:00000447); feature: surface water layer (ENVO:00002042); material: "saline water (ENVO:00002010), including plankton (ENVO:xxxxxxxx)" | depth 5 m | reverse complement strand
AGGGTAATTCTCTTCTTGAGTCAATACCTAGAAGAATTTCCCCAATCAAACGAATAATTTTCCACTTAGCAAAGAAATTCCAAACTGACCTAAAAGGAAATCCCATCTTCGTGTTTCGTGAGATATTTGCAAAAATTCGAGTCCTTATCGATGGTTTGTGAGATTTATAATAATTATTAAGGAACTCAGATTTAATTTTTGCCATATCTACATTTGATGGGCATTCACTCTTGCATGCCTTACAGCCAAGACATAAATCCATCACTTCATACAAACGTTTCGATGCTATTGATTTTGGATCTATCTTTCCGGAAAGAACTGTTCGTAAGGCATTCGCACGTCCTCTAGTAGAATGTTCCTCTTCACGCGTAGCCATATACGAGGGGCACATAACACCCCCTTCACTTTTCCTGCACGCTCCAACTCCACTACATAATTCTATAGCACCACTTAAACCATGATCTTTTGAAAAATCATATATAGTTTCAAAATTATAAGTTTCATATTTAGGGCTTAAACGAAGATTATCTGTCATGGGTGGACAATCAATAATTTTCCCAGGGTTCATTATATTATTAGGATCAAAAATATGTTTAATTGTCCTAAATGCGTCATAAAGTTTGGAACCAAACATTTTTTCATTCCAAACCCCCCGAACTATACCATCACCATGTTCCCCACTTAATGAACCTCCGAATTCTAAAACTAAATCACTAACTTCATCAGATATTCTGACCAACTGATCTAAGCCCTTCTGATCTTTGATATTAATGAGAGGACGAATATGTAAACATCCAACACTCGCATGACCATAATATGCAGCTGTTGTTCCATTTCTGCGAACTATTTCATCAAATTTCTCGACATATTCAGGAAGTCTTTCAGGTGAAACTGCAGTATCTTCAACAAAAGGAAGTGGTTTTGTATCACCCTTTATCCCCATTAATAATCCTAAACCTGCAGAACGAATTTCCCATATATTTTTTTGTTCACTCGGTTTGGAAATTATCAAGGTATGGTAACCTAATTTTTTTTCATCCATTACGGTCTTAAACAAGTTTAGTTTTTCCTCTATTTCGTTTTCGTCCTGTCCAAAAAATTCAACCACAAGGAGAGAACTTGGATTACCTTTGAGGATTTCAGTATACTTAGCAAAACCGGTAGAATTCCTTGCAGAATCTAATATAAGTTTATCAATAACCTCTATAGCTGAAGGATCATGTTTTATGGACTCAACAGTTGCTTTCATTGCATCAATTAAGCTATCAAAATGAATTACTGCTAACCCTCTCGCTTTTGGGATTGGAAATAGTTTTACTTTTGCTGAAATTACTGTGGCTAAAGTACCTTCAGAGCCAACAAGTAACTTTGCAATATTGTTGATTCCATTTTTAGCAATAAAATCTAGACCATATCCAGAATTTTTTCTTAGAATGTCTGGAAAACGTTCAATTATCTCTTCTCGATTATCGTCAATAATTGACTTAACACCCCTATAAATTGATCCTTCCAGATCCAATTGATTCATTTTTTTCAACAAAGAGTCTCCATCAAGTTCAGTAAAAATAACCTTGCTTGAATCAGACAATATAGCTTCAATTTCTATTATGCTATCGGAAGTTCTTCCATACACTATAGAGTGTGAACCACAGGAGTTGTTTCCGATTCCCCCTCCAACAGTAGCTCTTGATGCAGTGGTAGGATCCGGAGCATAATGCAAATCGAACTTTTTCACCTGTCTGTTTAACTCATCTAAAGTAATACCAGGTTGAACTATAGCCCATTGCTCCTCAACATTTACGTCTAAAACATTATTCATGAATTTAGTAAAATCAAGAACAATGGCATTATTAACAGTTTGCCCTGCTAAGCTTGTTCCTCCTCCTCGAGGTAAAATAGGTATACTTAAACGATTTGCCATTTCAACAACTCGTATTACATCATCATATGAACGAGGGATAACCACTCCAACTGGTTCTATTTGATAAATTGAAGCATCAGTACTATACATAGCTTTTGAGTACTGATCAAAACGAACTTCGCCAAGAATATTCCTACGAATTTCATCTTCTATTGATTTCAAATGGTTTATGATTTTACTCCTGTAATAAAATGATAACGATACTATAATTAGTACTTATTCGGGTCAACATTTTACGTATCATATAATATTTTAATTATGAAGCTAAGGACTTCGAAAATTCCCCAATAAATGACAATGTTTTAAGTAACACTTTATCAGAATTATCTTCAGGTGGTATGGGTTGCACAATTACCTCTCCACTACCCCATTCATACAATCGATTAAGTCTCTCTGAAATACGATTTTCATCCCCCCATAGCACTACGGAATCAATCATTTCTTCAGTCCATTCTCCAGGTTTAATATTTTCATAACCTGCAGCAGCAAACATCTGCAAATAAAATGGAAGAGTAGGATAGACTGCTAAATTTTTCTTCGCAGCCATTACAACATCTTCCCAATTATTGGTCATGCAAACTGGTGCATGCGTAATAAGTGGACATATATCCCTACCTGCTTTTGTGGCTCCTAGCTGCATAGCTGGTATAGCTATATTTTTTAAATAATCCCCAGGGCAAACCCAAGAAATTGCACCATCAGTTATTTCCCCAGCCATTTCAAATGATCCACTTCGAAGAGCAGAAATCATAACAGGAGTTTTATAAGATCCCTGTCGAATCTGGGCTTTTGCTGAAAAATATTGTCCTTGGAAATCAACCTCTCCTTTTTGAAGAATTATTTTTAATATTTCGACATACTCTTTTAAACGTCCTAACGGTTTAGCAAAATCCATCCCGTACATGCCTGTTATTGCAGGCTTATGACCTGTACCAATACCTAACCTAAAGCGCTCAGGAGCAATATGCTCCAATACTTGCACTTGTTGAACCAGAGCTAAAGGATGCCTAGCCCAAAAAGGTATAATCGAAGTGCCCATCTTTATCGAACTTGTTTTTAATGCAGCAACTATAAACACATTTATGGGGTCTAAACCTACCCCTCCTGAAGTAAGCCAAACAGCAGGAATACCTGATTGTTCTGCTTGCAATATTTTATCAACAATCACCTGTGTATCAGCACCCATAACGGTGACACCAATAGATCGATTATTCATAATTAACTCCTAAAAATTATATTAAACAAGAACAACAATACTATAAAAATACCGTCTAGTGACCTGCAAAAAAAAATTGTGTATTCTACAAATATTATTTTATATGTTTGAAAGGAAATATTTTGATTGATTCAACCCGCCGAATACTTTCTGGCATACAAGTTCTTGATTTTACACATGTCGTAGCAGGTCCATATGTGACAAGGGTTCTTGCTGATCTTGGAGCTGAAATCATTAAACTCGACTTACCTATAGACCCCGATGCTATCAACCCTGTCTTAAGTAGTGGAAGACCAGGATATAATGTAGGCAAACAATCAATTTCTCTCGACTTAAAAACAAAAGAGGGTAAAGATATAGTTCATAAAATATCACAATCTTCGGATATACTTATTGAAAATTTTAGTCCTGGAACCATGAAAAAACTTGGCATGGATTTTAACAAACTATCAGAATCAAATCCTCGACTCATAATTGCATCTATTTCAGGATTCGGCCAAAGCGGAAAAAGTTCCCATAGACGTGCATTTGGAGCCACTGCTCATGCAGAAGCGGGATGGTTATGGACTCAACAACAAGCCGCATCAGCTACTGAGCCATTTGCCCCTGGAGTAACTGTTGCAGATATTTTAACAGCAGAGAATTGCATCTCAGGAATTCTTGCAGCTTTGTTCGATAGAGAAAAAACAGGTAAAGGACAACAAATTGATGTAAGCCTAATGGATAGTCAGTTAGCGATGCTTAGCGAAATTGCTAATAGAGCTCTCTTGGAAAACTCTGAAGCAGACCATACACCTTCCCGGCATCCAATTCATAAAACAAAAGATGGTTATGTAAATATTAATATCGGCACAGAACGTAATTGGAAACGAATTGCTACCGCCTTTGATAATCCATCAGAACAAATGCCAAAGATAGCCGATGAAAGCAATGGAAAAATCGCTAACTGGGTATCAAAATTTACTAACGAAGAAATAGCTGAACGAATGAATAAAAATGGTGCTCCTTTCGGAATAGTTAAAACTCTTCACGAAGCTGTAAAAAACCCTGTATTTCATGAAAGAGGAATGATCACTCAAATAACAAACGAACATTCTGAAAAAATTCCCATAATTAGTTCCCCAATGCACTTTTCAAATGCCATTTCAGGCCCTGCAGGCGTCATCCCAATCGCAGGAGAACATACACGAAATATACTTAGAGCAAATGGCTATGATGAAGATTCAATAAACTCAATGATAGAATCAAAAATTATATTTGAACAAATACGTAATTAATTGAATACAATTAATGGAAGGAAACATACATGACAAATCCTAACGAATCTCGAAATTCTTGGATTCAGGATCATTTACATAGCTATATTAGTACTGATGGAAAAGATGGTCACATCTGGAGAGGTGTTCCAACCCTACTATTGAGTACAACCGGACGTCTATCTGGAAAACTTCACACAACCCCACTTATATACGGCAAATTTGAAGATAAATTTTTAATAATTGCTTCAAGAGGAGGTGCTCCAACACACCCGCAATGGTATCTTAATATTTTAAATAATCCTAAAATTGGAATCCAAGTCCTATCGGACAAATTTCAGGCAAATGGTAGAACTGCAAATGATGAAGAAAAACCTAAGTTATGGAAAATAATGTCTGAAATTTGGCCAGCATACGATGATTACCAACAAAAAACTGATAGATCCATACCACTTGTAATCATTGAAAAGGTCACTTGAAATTCAATTATCACGCAAACAATTAAAACATTTTGGATTATTCCATGTTATTAATGATGCATCACTAAATTTATGTCCACAAGAATGACAAAATCTATCATCATAGTCATGCACATGGAATCCAACCATTATTTCAAAGCACAGCGGGCAAAAAGGTTTCTCTAAATTAAAGTCCACCGAATCACCGCAACCTATACAAAATCCGTTCAAGTCACCCAATTCTTTACGTCCTCATTCAACACAATTGTCAACTATTTAAAAAGCGAAGGTATTCATGCTTGAAGCACATATACCTTCGCCTGAGCATTCTGGCAGGAGCGGCAGGATTCGAACCCGCGGCCTGCGGTTTTGGAGACCGCTGCTCTACCAACTGAGCTACGCTCCTTCAAAAGCGCCCCTGGAGGGACTCGAACCCCCGACGCCCTCCTTAGGACGGAGGCGCTCTATCCTCTGAGCTACAGGGGCTTATTCATAGATATAGGAGGGATCGAACCCCCAACCTCGGCATTTCGACGCCGTGCTCTCCCATTTGAGCTATATCCCATTTTCACATACAGAAGTATAGCTATCCTATAAATTCTAAGCAAATATAATAATCTTTCCACTCTATTCAGATCGAAATTGACGCAAAATAAAATAAGAACTAGGATCATATTTATGTTCAATGTGATCAGGAGTTTTTCAAATGAGTGAAACTACCCAAAAGCAGCGAATGTCGAGCGTTACAGAAAATTACTTGCTTTCCCTTTATATCTTGAGGGAACAAAATGAACGTGCTACTCAAGTTCACTTAGCCGATTATATACGAAAACTGCCTCCCGAAGAAGGTTTGGGAAGTAGCCTACCTTCAGTAACTGCTATGCTCAAAAGAATGGAAAAGGATAATTTAGTAGTAGTTGAAGGAAAAAAAACGGTTAGATTTACACCTGCAGGCCTAAAGGCTGCTGAAACCATGATCAGAAGACATAGATTGGCTTCATGTATGGTTGTAGAAATGCTAGATATGCCTTTAGAACGTGCATATATAGAAGCTCACCGCTTAGAACATGCTATTTCGAATGAATTAGAACGACATATAAACAACAAGTTAAATAATCCTGCAAAATGCCCATTTGGGCGCCCAATTCCTGGAAATCATCAAACAATTAGTTCAAAAGGACTTTTTAAACTCTCTGAAGTTGCTACAGGAACACATGTTCAAATTGAACGAATCCCTCCTGAAGATCAGTCACTACTTGAGTTTTTAATTTCAAAAAATATTCTTCCCAAACAGATTTGCACAGTTGCAGAAGCTGGTAAATATCGAGGAGTCTTGGTTCTGAAAATATCAAATGAAGACGTATCATTAGGATATCAAGCTGCTGAACAAATTCTTGTCGAACGAATAGATACAGAATAAACTCTCTAATCTGAAAATTTAATTTTTAAAGGATGAAGAAATAAATGAAAAAATATCCCATGCTTAAAAATATCTTATTTGCGTTTATACTCATTACTTCAATAATGTTAATAATTAATTGTTCTGGCGAAGAGTCCGTTGAAAAAAATAATATCCAGGATGAAAAACAAAATAATAGTAATCAAGGAGTTAATATGTCTAACGAAAGTTCGAATCTGCCATTTGAAATGGTTGATCAAAATAAATCTTTTACTGCAGTTTTAAACACAAACAAGGGATCAATGACTTTTGAATTATTTGCTAGTGAATCACCAGTAACTGTAAGTAATTTTGTGGCACTTTCAAATGCAGGATTCTATGACAATGTAATATTTCATAGAATCATCCAAGGGTTTATGATTCAAAGTGGCGATCCTACAGGTACTGGTAGAGGTGGTCCGGATTATCGTTTTGGTGATGAATTAACAAACACACAACCACCATTAAACAGAAAATACGTACGCGGAACCTTGGCTATGGCTAATGCAGGCCCAAATACAAATGGTAGCCAGTTTTTCATAGTACATGCAGATGCACCATTACCACCAAACTACACAATCTTCGGTATACTTTCTGATGGCTCAGATACATTAGATGCAATTGCGTCCACTCCTGTAACAACTGGAGAATCTGGGGAAACATCATCTCCTACAGAAGAAATAATCATTCAATCTATAAATGTTATTGAAGACTAAGTTATGGATAGGGAACAGCGCTTATTACAGGAGCTTAGTAACGCATTTGGTCCTTCAGGGTTTGAGGAATCCATAAGAGAGATTGTAATACGTGAACTTGCTCCTTTGTCCGATTCAATTCAAACCGATGGTATCGGTTCAGTTATTGCATCCCTAAACGGCACAAATTCCAATCCAATTGTTATGCTTGCAGCTCATATGGATGAAGTTGGCGCCATAGTAAAACTCATTACTCCTGAAGGATTTGTAAAAATCCAAACTTTAGGAGGCTGGCTGGACAATGCATTGATCAATCAACGATTTATCATTAAAACAAGAAATGGAAATGTTCTTGGATTCACAGGACTTAAAACACCACATGTAATGAAAGTTGAAGACAGAAATAAAATAATTACGGCATCTGATATTTTTATCGACATTGGGGCAAAAGACAAAGAAGATGCTGAGGAAAGATTAGGTATAAAGCCTGGTGACCCAATAGCTCCAGACAGCAAGTTTGCTTTACTTAATGATGAAAAAATATATCTAGGTAAAGCCTGGGATGACCGAGTAGGTATTGGAGCAATGATTGAGGTATTTCGAAATTTAAAAAATCGTTCAACTCATGGAACTATTTATGCTGCTGCAACTGTTCAGGAAGAGGTTGGCTTACGTGGAGCACATACTAGTAGCTATACTATTCCTGCTCAAATCGGAATTAATCTTGAATCTGGAATAGCATCTGATTATCCTGGGATTTCGCAAGAAGAAGCTCAAGCAAAACTAGGTAATGGCCCAGGAATACTGCTTTATGATTCATCGATGCTTCCCAACTTAAAATTTAGAGATTTATGTATAGATACAGCAAAAAAATTAAAAATAAATCTGCAGTTTGAAGTACTTAGTGGGTATGGTGAGGATGGTGCAGAAATACAAAAATCACGCAGTGGCGTACCTACCGTTGCAATTACTGTTCCGACCAGATACTTGCATAATCATAACAGTGTAATTAATCGTGATGACTTTGACCAAACTGTTACATTAGTAACAGAAATAATTAAAAATCTTGATACTGATACAGTCGAACAGCTTACAAAATTTTCATAAATTGAAATCAATTGAAAACTTTCCTCAGAATAATAACCAGATTTTTTTAAGTATCATTGCATGGCAAAAGGCCCCATGTTATTATGCAGGCTGTTAATACCTATCTAAGAGGGGGTGTTGCCCTGCAAGACTTTGAGTTTCTCTCACCAAAAACTATTGAAGAGGCCGTAAGTATTAAAGCGGCTGCCGGCAACAAAGCACGTGCACTTGCCGGAGGAACTGACGTATTAGTTCAATTAAAAGTTGGACGATTTGATATCGATCAACTAATAGATATGAAAAACATACCTGAACTTAATGAACTTTCGTTCTCTGAATCTGATGGTTTGACCATCGGAGCAGCTGTTCCATGTTACAAAATCTATGAGGATCCTACTGTACGTTCCAGTTACCCGTGCATAGTAGACAGTAGTGAACTAATAGGAAGCATACAAATTCAAGGAAGGGCCAGCTTGGGAGGCAATGTAGTTAATTCCTCACCAAGTGGAGACTCGCTTCCAAGTTTAATAGCTTTAAATGGTTCAGCTGTTATCCAAGGAACTTCTGGCACAAGAAGTGTTCCACTTGAAGAATTTTTCACCGGACCTGGTCGAAATGTAATGACCGAGGATGAACTTTTGGTTTCACTAAATTTTCCTGCTCCAAGCAAAAATTCTGGTGCAGCATTTCTTAGGTTTATTCCAAGAAATGAAATGGATATAGCTGTAGCCAATGTTGCTTCATCAGTCACCCTAACTGCTGACGGTAAAAATTTTGAGTCAGCACGTATTTCAATAGGGGCAGTTGGACCTACTCCTTATTTTGCAAAAGATGCCGGCGATCTATTAGCTGGACAAGAAGTTAATGATGAGAACATAGCAAAAGCAGCTGAAGCAGCGAAAAAGTATGCCAGTCCAATTACTGACATGCGCGGAACTATAGAGCAAAGAATCCATCTCGTTGGTGTTCTTACTAAACGAACATTAGATATTGCCATCCAAAGAGCAAGGGGATAATAAATTTATGGCTGATAAAATTCATGTTAAAACAAATATAAACGGAAACGATATAGACTTTCTCTGTGAACCCAGACAAAGCCTTCTTGAAGTCCTTCGAGACAATCTTGATATGACTGGAACAAAAGAAGGATGCGGAGACGGCAACTGTGGAGCCTGCACTGTTTTCCTTGATGGAAGAATAGTTGATTCATGCCTTGTTCTTGCAGTCGAAGTTGATGGTAAATCCGTTAGCACCATTGAGGGAGTTGCCGATGTTGACAAACTTCATCCTGTACAAGAAGCATTTCTTGAACACGCAGCACTTCAATGTGGCATATGCACCCCAGGATTCATTATGGCATCAAAAGCTCTTCTCGAAAGGGAACCAGATGCAGATGAAGGAAGAATCCGATTATGGCTTGCTGGAAACCTCTGTAGATGTACAGGTTACGATAAAATAATTCGTGCAGTACAAAGTGCAGGGGAAACAATGCAAGGAAACTAATTTATACATTTTATATTCTATTTGATGGAGGAGTTGCATGACTTCAACTAGTAATCCAAAGAGTAAGTACAATGTCGTTGGAACGAGCCCAATCAGGCATGATGTATTAGGAAGAGTTACTGGCAAAGCCAAATACGGTGTCGATTTACGTCTCACCGGAATGCTTTTCGGTAAAACTTTAAGAAGCCCTCATGCTCATGCTCGAATCAGAAAAATTGACACATCTAAGGCTGAAGCTCATCCAGGAGTCCGGGCTGTAGTTACCACAAGTGATATGCCTATAGTAAATGACGAGGTTGCTGACTTCGGTGAAACTATGGCTAATTACAGGCTACTAGCTGAATTATGCCTTGCAAACGGCAAAGTTCTTTATAAGGGCCATGCTGTTGCTGCGGTTGCTGCTGATGACATCCATATCGCTGAAGAAGCCCTTGATCTTATTGAGGTTGAGTATGAGGTCCTCCCGCCAGTTCTTACTGTTCAGCAAGCTATGGCGGAAGGAGCTCCTTTACTTCATGAGGTTATGACAACACGAGATGTTGCTGCTCGATTCACACGAGGTACAGATACTGGAGTAGCAAGTAACATAGCAAGCAGAATTGTATTTCAGGGTGGTGATCCTGAAGCAGCATTTAAAAACTCTGATGTTGTAGTTGAAAGAGAATTTAACACCAAAATGGTACATCAAGGATATATAGAACCCCACAATGAAACTGCATTTTGGGCCCCAGATGGTCATTTAACAATTTGGACAAGCACTCAAGGAGCATTTGGAGTACGAACTCAGATTTCCAAAACTCTTGGCCTTCCAGAAGCCCATGTAAAAGTAATACCTATGGAAGTAGGTGGTGGTTTTGGAGGGAAAATCCGTTCATATATGGGACCGACTGCCGCTCTACTATCTAAAAAAACTGGCCGACCAGTAAAAATTGTAATGAACAGAAAAGAAGTATTTGAATCCTCGGGCCCTACTTCTGGATCAAACATGAGAGCAAAAATTGGGGCTAATAAGGATGGCAAAATAACTGCTGCAGAAGTCTATCTCGCATATGAAGCTGGAGCATACCCAGGTTCACCAGTAGCTGCTGGAGCATCAACATGCCTTTCCCCATATAACTTAGAAAACTTTTTTGTAGAAGGACTAGATGTAGTTGTTAACAAACCGCAGGTTTCTGCCTACAGAGCTCCTGGATCTCCTGGTGCAGCACTTGCTGTGGAAACTGTGATCGATGAGGTTGCCGAAAAACTCGGTATTGACCCTATAGATTTCAGATTGAAAAATGCCACCAAGGAAGGTGATAGGCAAGTTAGTGGAGTTGTTTTCCCAAGAATCGGATGTGTGGAAGTTGAAGAGGCAATAAAAAATTCTGACCATTACAACACCCCATTGGAAGGCAAAAACAGAGGAAGAGGAACTGCCATGGGTTGGTGGTTTAATGGCGGCAACGCTTCCACAGCAATGGTAACCGTTAATTCCGATGGAACAGTAGGATTAGTTACTGGTTCTGTGGACTTGGCTGGCACCAGAACTGCTATAAGCATGCAAGTGGCTGAAGTTCTTGGCATCACTCCTGATGAAATCTATCCTTCTGTCGGTGATACCGATTCTATCGGATGGACAGGCCCAAGTGGAGGAAGCAGAACAACTTTCTCAACAGGAATAGCTGCAATACAGGCAACAAATTTAGTACTTGATGAAATGAAAAAACGAGCTGCACTTCTCTGGGAAACTCAACCAGATGATGTAACATTCGAGAATAACTCCTTCATTTCAAATAAGAATTCAGAAGATACAATCTCCTTTAAAGATCTTGCTGGGAAATTAATGGGAACAGGTGGTCCTGTAAGTGCCTCTTCTACATCAAATCCGACACAAGTTGGAAGCGCATTTGGTGGTCATATATGTGATGTGGAAGTAGACACTGATACAGGTAAAGTTACCGTTCTTCGGTATACTGCTTTACAAGATGTTGGACAAGCTGCACATCAATCTTACTGTGAAAGTCAAGTTCAAGGAGGTGCTGTTCAAGGTATTGGATGGGCGTTAAATGAAGAATACTACTACACCGATGATGGCACGATGGCCAACTCAACTTTTCTTGACTATAGAATGCCAACAACACTCGATCTCCCTATGATCGACACAATACTGGTTGAAGTGCCAAATCCAGGCCACCCATTCGGCATACGGGGAGTTGGGGAAGTTCCGATTGTACCCCCTCTCGCAGCAGTTGCAAATGCTATTGCAGATGCAATAGGAGTTCGATTAACAGAGCTACCTATGAATCCCGGATCAATCTTGGCTGCTCTCAAAGATAAAAAATAATTGTCAAGTAAAAAATTTGCCTGCAAGATAATAATTAATTCTTGCAGGCAAATTTTTTGAGGTAATCACTATTATGCCTACTGTTTGGATTCCTTCCTTAGCTCAAAGGGCTACTGGAGCTCCAGAAAGAGTTGACGTTCCCCAAGGAACATTAAGACAAATAATACGAAATCTGGAAGAACTGCACCCTGGTCTATGGAATGAGCTTATGGATCAAGATGAAGATCGAATCAAACCTGAAATAGCGGTAGCCATTGATGGTGAAACCAACCATTTAGGTTTAATTCAGAGAGTTGATGAAACATCCGAAGTTCACTTCATTCCTGCAATTGGTGGGGGCAACTAGCTTTAAATTACTTTGATCCAAAGACTAGGAGGTACCCGTGGCAATTGATCATGAAAGACTCGATAGGGTTATAAACCCTAAATCAGTAGCAGTTGTGGGTGATAGTCAAAAAAATGATTTTCGATGGTTAAATCATATGAAAACATTTAAAGGAAAAGTTTACTCAGTTCACATTAATCCTGAAACGGCAAAACGAATTGAGGAAGAATTAAAAGTTCCCAATTTCAAAAGCCTTAAAGATATTCCCGATGATATTGATTATGTAATCTTTAATGTTCCTAGAAAAGTTGCACCATCAGTGTTACAGGATGCAGCAGAAAAAGAAGTAGGTGGGGTAGCCATGTTTACTTCTGGATTTGCTGAAACTGATACTGAAGAAGGATCAAGCCTTCAAAACGCTATTATTGATATAGCTAAAACAAATGGGCTAATAGTTATTGGGCCTAACTGTATGGGTGTTTATAATTCCAAACGTGGACTACGTTTCCTTGATCATCCAGTTGGGAATTCAAAGGGAATTACACTAATATCTCAAAGCGGATCTATTGCTAGCAGTTTCATAACTGCAGCTGAGGCAAGGGATATACCACTAGGAAAAGCTGTAAGTTTTGGAAACGGAGTTGTTCTCGAAAATCCTGATTATTTGGAATACTTTGCTCAAGACAAAGAAACACAGTTCATAGCAATGTATATTGAAGGTGTTAGAGACGGGAAACGTTTCTTCGACGTATTAAAAAAAACAACTCCAATCAAACCTGTCTTAATCTGGAAATCAGGTTTGACGGATGCTGGACAAAGAGCTACAGCTTCACACACTAATTCCCTTGCGGGTTCAAGAAGCATTTGGGAAGCTGTTTGCAAACAATCTGGAGCAATACAGGTTAACTCATTAGAAGAATCAATGGACATATTAACTACACTAAATACACTAGATGGATTTACAGGTACTAAAGTGGGCTTAGCAGGAGGAGCTGGAGGTCAATCAGTAGTGATGGCTGATGATTTTACAAATGCTGGCTTCGAGGTACCTGCGCTCACAAAAGAATCAAACGAAAAACTTGGATCTTTTTTCTCATTGGTAGGTGCCGCATATCCTAATCCTATAGATATGGGATCGAATAGAAAAGAAATTGAAACTGTCCTTGAAACCTTAATGGAAGATAACAATATTGATTTTGTAACAATGCAATTTTCAGCTTCTAAAAATATAGAGGACCAAGAAAGAGCAGAATTTTCAATGCAACTTCTTACAGAACATCGAAAAAGACTACAAAAACCTATAGCTTCAATTGTTTTTTCTCCTGATCCGAATGCTACAGAACAAAACATTATTAAAGATATGTTGAAAAAGTATCAAATACCATCTTTCCCTACGTATCAACGAGCTTCCATCGCATTAAAAAAAGTATCGGATTATTATAAATTCCATACTAAACAGGGATGATCAGAAACATATGACCCTTGGAGATTTAAAATACTGTTCGTTTTGTGCTAATTCATTAGTTTTGAAAATTTTTGATGGGAAAAAGAGACATTATTGTAGTAATTGTAAACGTTTCACCTTTCTAAATCCGAAGTTAGTATCTATTGGACTTATAGTTCAATCTGAAAAACTACTTTTAGTTAAACGAAACTTGGAACCAGGAAAAGGTGAATGGGCCATTCCAGGAGGATATGTAGACCAAGGCGAAATCGTAGAAAACGCATTAATTCGAGAAATCTTTGAAGAAACTGGATTTCACACTAACGTTCTTGGGCTAATCGGAATATACTCTCAACTCAATGAAAGTGTAGTTGTAGCTGCTTATGGTGCAAAACTTATTGGAGGAACCAAAAACGAAAACTCCCCAGAAGTTCAAGCTGTTGAATTTTTTTCATTCAATGATTTACCAACACTAGCTTTTCCTCGTGATAAAGATATAATTGCGGACTGGAAACGATGGCTAATTAATTATAAAAAGTAGTTTGATCAAAATGAAAGATATTATCAACGAATATATAAAAACAACACCCACTTCAAATGCATTAGCGAAGTCCGCACGTTCATCTATGCCCGGTGGAGATACGCGTACCACTGCATTTTGGGAACCATATCCTCTTTATTTTAAAGGAGGTTCAGGTTCATCAATAAAAGATGTCGATGGAACAGATCGAATAGACTTTGCTGCCAACTTCACTTCAATGATTCTAGGACATTCGCATCCATCAGTCATAAATTCTATAGAAAACCAAATACATATAGGTTTTGGGTTTTACGGAGCCTCTGAATCCCAAACTAAGTTAGCAGCTATATTATGTAATAGACTCCCTTCAGTTGATCAAATTCGTTTTACAAATTCCGGTACAGAAGCAACTATGAACTGCATTAAGGCTGCAAGAGCTTTTACCGGGAAACAGTTAATAGCAAAATTTGAAGGTGGATACCACGGAACTCATGATACAGTTTCAATAAGCACAAAACCCAAATTAACTGAATTAAGTGAAGCAAATGAAAGACCACGAGTACTGCCTGATAACGCTGGGATTACCTTAAATACACTTAGAGACGTAGTGGTACTTCCATATAACGATCTGCAATTGACTGAATCTATTCTCCTTGAACATTCAAAAGAATTAGCTGCGATCATTGTCGAACCAATTCTTGGAACATCCGGAATGATTCCTGCTGATTTTGAATTCCTTAAATTATTACGTAATATCTGTGATGAAACTAACTGTATACTTATTTTTGATGAAGTTGTGAGTTTCAGATTGTCCTCTGGTGGAGCTCAGGAAATGTATTCTGTAAAACCTGACTTAACTGCCTTAGGTAAATTAATAGGTGGTGGACTTCCAGTAGGAGCATTTGGTGGACGAGAAGACATCATGAGTCTGTTTAACCCTATGAAAACGAAAAATCAACCAAACCTAATCAGCCAAAGTGGTAGTTTTAATGCCAACCCAGTAGTAATGGAAGCAGGAATTGCTACGATGAAAGAACTCACACCATCAATGTATATTTACTTAAATGATCTGGGGAATACTCTCAGGGAATACTTAAAAAAATCTATAATGAGCTTGGAATTACCAATCCAAATAACTGGTGCTGGTTCACTTTTCGGAATACATTTTACAGATAATAGTGTTACTTCGTATAGAGATGCTGCTTCAGTAGATACAAATTTAACATACAAAGTATTTCTTGAGTTAATCAATCACGGAATTCTTCTTTCGAGCCGTTTGCTAGGTTCAATCACTGCACCTATGACAATTGATGATGTAAATAAATTGAACACTGAATTCAACTCTATAATCAAAACATTGTAATTGCATCTTGTTTCCGAAGAATCTATACATACCAAAAATTATTTTTAATTACAATTTAATCAAGCTCATGCACTAAGCTCATGAGTCTATTAAGTGTTTCAAGTTTCTCATTTTTGTCACTACCAGCCAATCCTACTTTCAGTGTATTTATTCCAACTTTTTTATACAACTTTAAGCGTTCTCGAATCATATCATCAGTTCCTATTAGATTTGACTTTAAGGCTAGTTCAACAGGAACTAAATCTCGAGCAGCATCCCTATTTCCTTCAATCCAAAGATTCTGAACTTCCTCAAGAATTTCAGCGAATCCTTGTCGACTGTATGCATTTTTATAAAAATTACTATTCTTCGAGCCCATAGCTCCAAATTCAAACCCATACCCCATAGCATGCCTTTTACTAATTTCTTCTACATCATCAGAAAATTCAACTGATACAGGTATCTGTAAATCAATATCATTTATTGAACGACCAGATTTTTTAGCACCAGTACGGATTTTTTCCAAGAAAATTTCCGCTGTTTCTGGCATAAATGAACCACCAATCCATCCATCTGCTAATTCGCCAGTAAGTTCCAAATTTGCAGGTCCAAGTGCTGCAATATAAATAGGAATATCACGAATAGGCGCACTCGTTCTAATAGATTTTCCTTCTCCACCTTTGCGAGGCAATGTATATTCATGACCTTCATATTGTAATCTTTCACCAGAGAATCCAATTCGCAAAATTTCAATCAATTCTCTAGTTCTTCTTACTGGATTTTTAAAATTTATACCGTGAAATCCTTCCATAACCTGTGGACCACTTGCTCCTAATCCCAAAGCAAACCGACCATCTGACATTGATTGAAGAGCCAAACTCGACATTAAAAGATTACCTGGTGTTCTGGATCCGATCTGAATTATGCTTGTTCCAAGCTTGATTTTGGAAGTTTTACTAGCAATATAAGCTAGTGGAGTCAGAGCATCAAATCCCCATGCCTCACCAGTCCAAATCGAAGCTACTCCCAATTTTTCAGCTTCGATAACATAATCAATTGAATCTTCCCAAGACCGTCCATTACCAATCAGAGCTCCTATAGCAATTTGCATTTATTTTCCTCCAGAAAATATTTTGAAAAATTTCGGTGCTGTATCTTCTGGAAAAGGTTCTGAAGGTCTTCTAGCAAGAAGAACAGCAACAGCAGCAAGTAGCATAGAAAAAGCTACAATTTTAAATCCTAATCTATATCCATCTGGTAAAACATCAGCCAGCCAGCCAACCCATATTGGTGCAGAAACGGTCGCTGGAAGATCAACAAATTGAAGAAATCCACCAATAGTACCAAAGTTTTTCTTCCCAAAAAAGTATCCTTGTATAACAGCCCTCATTGGTATGGTGCCACCATACGGAATAGCAAAAATCACAACATAAAAAGGAACTACTGAAAGTGATTGGACATTAGAAAAAAGAAAAATACCAACACCTTGCAATACAAAAAGAATGGATAGAAGCATTCGAATATTGAAATAGTCTGATATAAACCCGAACCCCAATCTACCAATGATACTTGCTGCAACAAAAAAAGACAGAGCACCTAGTGCTGTTACATATTCTAATTCTAATTCTTCAGCTAAAAAAGGAGCAATATGAACAGTAGTTATCCCTGGCATAGCCGCCCAGATTGCATAAGTTAATGCTAATACCCAAAAAGCTTGAGTTTTTAAGGCTTGCATTAATGAAAGATCAGGTTCAGGTCTTTCATCTTTGTGCCAAAATCGTTTTTTATCAGATATAAATTGATTTTTTGCAACTTTTTCGTCTTTTTCAGATGATTCCTCACCATCAATTACAAGACCCATTTCTTCTGGTTTATGACGAATTACCATAGCTAAAGGTAAACCAACAAACCACATAATAAATCCCGCTATTATGGCAGCTTCTTCCCATCCTCTACTTGTAATAAGCATGGCAAATAAAAATACAAAACTCCCCCCAAATCCAGATCCTGCCATAAGCAATCCCATAGCTCTCCCACGTTTTTTCATAAACCAATTTGCAACTGCAACTTGTAATGGACGGTAAGTACCAAAACTAGAACCTAAAGCTAACAGCAATAAAAAGGCTAAGTATAGTTGTGCAATAGTAGTTACTTGACTAAGGACTATAAACCCTAATCCCATCATTCCTATACCGAGCAACATCATTTTACGCGGACCAAAATTATCCACAAACCATCCTGCAATAGGTGCTGCGATTCCACCTTCCAATCGAGCAAATCCTATAACTCCACCTAAAGCGGCACGTGACCATCCAAATTGTTCTCGCCAAGGAATAAAAAAAGCACTAAATCCATAATGAAAAAGTCCGGATGAAAGTGCACCAATACCTACTCCTGCATATACAATCCACCAACCATAAAAAATTTTTTTCTTTATGATCAAACCTCCCCATCCACCATCTATTATTTAGCTGATCGTTTAATAGACGTTTGAAATTATCAGTCTCGAAATATTTCTCAATTTGGATTAGAATATATTTTCAGATGGTAGTAATTATATTCACAAATTGAAATATCACCACCTTTGGAACAAATTCCTTATATTCAAATTTTTATAGGAAAAATTTGAATACCACAAAATAGATGGAGAAATACCGGCCAGTTGAAAAATCAACTTCATAAATTCAAATTACTACCTCTTCATAATATGTATTATGGTTGGATTATTGTAGGAATTATATTTTTATCATCATTCGCATCAGCTGTTCAATTAAATCCAACGTTGAGTGTATTTATAAAACCTATCACAAACGAATTTGATTGGAATAGATCTGATCTTGCTGGTGCAGTAACAATAGGAACCATTATTGGAGGTATAGTTGCTTCTATTGTAGGTCCAATATTAGACAGATTTGGTCCTCGTTGGATACTTTCTTTTTCATTTCTTTTTTTGGGAACATTAGTAATTTTGCTTGGTCAGGTTGAAGCGTTATGGCATTTCTATATCATTACCATATCTACCAGAGTGCTTATTCAGGGCTTCATTAACATTACATGTCAAACCGTCGTTGCAAGATGGTTTTTAAAACTTCGCGGAAGAGCAATGGCTATGGCAAATATGGGGCAAAGATTTGGGACCGGAGTAATCCCTTATTTCACACAATCCATAGTTATACATCAAGATTGGCGTTCCGCAGCCCGATCGATTGGGATTCTTACGTGGATATTAACTCTGATTCCAACGACTATGTGGTTAAAAAGAAAACCTCAAGACATGGGATTATTACCTGATGGCAAATTACTAACCAATACCGATTTGGATGAAGAAAATAATATTAATAATTATGAAATTAGCTATACGCTTAAAGACGCACTTAGAAATAGAACTTTCTTTATCCTCGGAGGGATCGCAACTATAGCCAGTTTTGTAGCTACAGGTGTAAATTTTAATATGATTCCTTATCTGACAGACATCGGAATGCCTGCAGATCAGGCAGTTACCATTCTATTAATCTGGTCATTATCGGGCATACCAGGATTATTAATTGTTGGATTTCTTGCTGAGCGATTTAGTAATAAGCTTATACTTTTTGGTTGTTATTCGTTAATAACATTTGGAGTTATGCTTTTAACTTCTATAGACACATTCGCCGATGGGATTATCTTTGCAATATTGCATGGAGGATCATTTGGGACATCATTACTTTTACAAAATCTTATCCTAGCTAATTATTACGGACCCGACTCACTAGGAACGCTTAGAGGAGCAATTATACCATTTCAAATGACGGGAAATTCAATAGGGCCACTTGTCGCAACAATTATTTACGACACGCAAGGAAGTTATTCACAAGCCATGAATCTTTATATATTTTTATTATTCTTAATACTAGTAGCTATACTTTTTATACGTGTCCCACTCCGAAAAAGAATTTCTCAATAATTCTTAACCTATTTTAATCTGTTTTTATTTTTTTCCTTCGAAAAATCTTCTTGGATTATCAACAATTATTGCTTGAATTTCTTCTTCCTTTACTCCCAAAGATCTCAATCTTGGTAAGACATTTCTATAAATAAAGAGCCAACCGTCAGGATTGCGAATATCTCTTTCTGCACGAATTTCAGGACTTGCAATAAACATTCTTACAGCCCAATCATGAGATACCATAATCCGATTACCATACCCAGCATCTATTAACTTTTTGATAGTTTCAGTTCTCTCTTCCCAATTAGGATTTTCAGCAACAGAAGGATTCCCAGGATATCTATCTAAACCTACCCATGCGCCTTTATCCATCAATCCAGTTAAATAACCAATGTCAGTTGAGTCATTACTATGACCAATATAAACCCTATTTAGATCCACTCCTTCATCTTCAAATATAGCTATCTGTTGATCGCCTACTCGTTCTCTTGCAGCAGTATGAGTTGAAATTGGGACATCGGTCCTAATTTGTGCTCTCGCGGCAGCTCGAAGAACAATCTCTGCAGTTTCAGTCACACCTTCTACATCATTAGCAACTTTAATAATTCCTGCTTTAATACCCGTCCCATCAATACCTACTTCAATCTCACGAGAATACAAACTGGCTATAGTATCTGGTGATTCATTCCAAAAAACCCTCGGTATATCTCGCCAATTACCTGTTGCAGCAATAATGTTGACTCCCGAACCCAAAGATACCTCACGCAACATTGCAACATCTCGACCTAAATCTACTGTGCTAAGGTCAATAATTGTTTGAACATTGCCCTCTGAACGAGCTGCACTTAATAATTTAACTCCTTCTTCAACAATAGCAGCACGATTAATATATTCTGGATATGTTTGTGGAATTCCACCTGAGGCAACCATTATGTGTTCATGTGTTAACGTGCTTCCAAGATCTTCTGGATTAATTTCACCAGTTACTGAATTTATAACTCCCATACCAATCACTCCTTCATCAACTAATACTTTGGCAAGGATATCACTAGAAAAGTAAGATGACCAATAAATTGGAATCTTAATGTGCTATAAACTAGACTAGTTTGTGCTCAATATCTAAAATATGAAGTAAAGAAATTGAAATATCCCAAAAGGACATCCAAATGAATTCTGAATCCAATGATTTGATAGATATAAAACTCGATGAATTACACCATAGGATTCGGCATTCAGCTGCTCATATAATGGCTGATGCCGTACTTGAAATATACCCTGAAGCAAAGATAGCTATTGGTCCAGCTACACAAGATGGCTTCTATTATGATTTCGATTTAAATCATACATTCTCTCCAGAAGACCTTGATAAAATTGAAAAAATTATGTTGCAGAGGATAAAAGAGAATTTACCATTTGAAAGAAAGGAACTAACTCGAGACCAAGCCTTGAAGATGTTTAAAGATCAACCCTATAAGATAGAAATAATTGAAAACCTATCTAAAGATGAATCTATTTCAATATATGAACATGGAAACTTTGTAGATTTATGCGAAGGCCCTCATGTTGCAACCACAAAGGAAGTAAAAGCTTTAAAACTTTTAAGTATTGCTGGTGCTTATTGGCGCGGAGATGAAAATAATTCAATGTTACAACGTATTTATGGCACAGCATTCGAAAACAAGGAAGCTTTAGATGCACATCTTTTGAAAATTGAAGAGGCAGCTTTACGAGACCATCGTAAGCTGGGAAGGGAATTAGAATTATTTATTTTCGATCCAATTTCTCCAGCTAGTCCATTTTTTCTTCCCAAGGGAACTATTATCTATAATGAACTAATTGATTATGTAAAAAATTTATATTCCACCTTTGGGTATCAAGAAGTAATTACACCACTAATATTCTCAACTGATCTTTGGAAACAATCAGGACATTATGATAATTATCAAGAAAATATGTACTTTATAGAGGTAGATGAAAGAGAATTTGGTGTAAAACCGATGAATTGTCCTGCGCATGCTTTGATGTATGCTAGCAAATTACACTCGTATAGAGATCTCCCATTAAGATACGCAGATTTTGGAAGACTCCATAGATATGAAAGATCTGGGGTTACTCATGGACTAACTCGTGTTCGCACATTTTCACAAGATGATGCACACATATTTTGCACAGAAGATCAAATAGAACAAGAAGCAACAAATTTCATAACCATGATTCAAAAATCCTATGAAATTTTTGAATTTAAACCCCCAAGGGTTGCACTGTCGCTTCGCCCAGAAAAAAGTGTTGGAGACAAAAGTCTTTGGGACAAAGCCGAAAAAATCTTAAAGACCGTATTGGAAAATAATAAACTTTCATATGATGCCATGGCTGGTGAAGGTGCATTCTATGGACCAAAAATTGATTTCTTTGTTCCGGATGCCATCGGAAGAGAATGGCAATTAGGAACTCTTCAATTAGATTTTTCACTTCCTGAACGCTTTAACTTAGAATATATTAACCAAGAAGGAAATGTTCAGCGTCCTGCAATGCTTCATCGAGCCATGTTTGGTTCTATTGAACGATTCATGGGGGTAATATTGGAACACTATGGAGGAGCATTACCTCTTTGGTTGTCACCGATTCAGGCTACAATCATACCAATTGCTGACAGGCATATTGATTATGCGGAGGAAATTAATCAACAATTAATATACGCAAATTTCCGTACAAATATAGATTCAAGAAGTGAGAGAATGAACAGTAAAATCCGTGATGCTCAACTACAAAAAATTCCTTACATGTTAATTGTAGGAGATAAGGAACAGGAAGAAAAAACCGTAGCAATACGAAAAAGACAAGATAGAAGCCAGGAAAATATGAATATTGATATGCTTATCAAACATCTGACTGATAATCTCTACACTAAAATTCTTGGAACACAACAGGAAAACTAATGACTTATATTGACTTGCGTAGTGATACAGTTACACAACCGACTCCTGAAATGAGAAAAATAATGGCGAACGCTATTTGCGGTGATGATGTCTGGGAAGAAGATCCAACTGTTAAGGAACTTGAAGAATTATCAGCAGCTATTCTAGGAAAAGAAGCTGCACTCTTCACCCCAAGTGGAACAATGAGTAATCTGATATCTGTACTTACTTGGTGTCAGAAGGGTGATGAAATACTACTTGGTTCAGAATCACACATATTTGTACATGAAGTTGGTGGGTCTGCAGCTCTGGCAGGCGTTATGACTCACACTGTGCAAAACGATTTAAATGGTAATATAGACCCCTTTAATTTAAAACATGCAATTCGGGAGCAAAGCATTCATTCACCTAAAACCGGACTAATAGCTTTAGAAAACACTCACAATAGATGTGGAGGTTCAGCACTAAATTATGAAAATGTCTATCCATTATTAGACATTGCTCATGCTTCAAATATACCAACACACTTAGATGGCGCAAGAATATTTAACGCAGCTATTGCATTAGATACTCAAGCTAGAACAATTGCTAATGGATTCGACTCAGTATCATTTTGTATTTCCAAAGGACTTAGTGCACCTATAGGCTCAGTTTTGTGTGGATCAAAAGAATTCATCGACCAAGCAAGACGGTGGAGAAAAATGCTGGGCGGGGGAATGCGTCAAGTAGGCATTATTGCTTCAGCTGGGATATTTGCTTTAAATAATATGGTTGATAGACTTAAAGAAGATCATCAGAATGCACATGATTTATATGATGCAATAAGTGACTTGCCAGAAATTGAAATCAACTGGCCTACTATTCCTACAAACATTCTTATATTAAATTGGAAT
>CEUZ01198166.1_pt1 | contig 23301 bp, 18 predicted proteins | sample 361511 | NCBI WGS metagenome assembly CEUZ01 (sample SAMEA2622822, study PRJEB7988) | marine metagenome | biome: marine biome (ENVO:00000447); feature: surface water layer (ENVO:00002042); material: "saline water (ENVO:00002010), including plankton (ENVO:xxxxxxxx)" | depth 5 m | reverse complement strand
GACGATTACTATTTCGATTTGAATCTCTTTCGAGCCCTTTCTGTCCTATCTGAATCCATCTTCTTCGCTTCTTCGATCCTACTACGCTCTTCCTCTAGAGCTGCCTTTGCCTTCTTTGTATTCCCAGGATCGGCTGTCTTTGAGAAATCGTCAGTAAAGTAGCTCAAAACCCCAGAAGTAAGATTCAATGCCGTATTCAACGGGTCGATGATTGGGTCAAAGTATTCGGTCACCACTCTCTCCTTTAGTGGGATGATTGCATTGTCTGTGATTTGAATGCCTGCAGGGCAGACCTCGGTGCAACACCTGGTAATGTTGCAATAGCCAACCCCGAAGTCCTCTTTGATCTCTGGAATCCTGCTCTCATTGTCTAGCGGGTGCATTTCTAGGCTGGCAAGGCGAACGAAGAACCTAGGCCCAGCAAACTCTTCGAACATTTGATGCTCCCTGAGTACGTGGCAGGTGTTCACGCAGAGCATGCATTCGATACACGATCTGAACTCTTGCAACCTGTCTGCTTCTTCTTGATGGAAAACCCAATCAGGCTCTTCAGGCCCATTAATCGGCTTAATCTGACGATCAGTTCTGTAAGCCCAAGAAGTATCGGTCACTAGGTCCTTGGTTAGTGGAAAAGCCTGCATCGGCTTAATCAGCACAGGCTCATTGCTAGGAGTCTCATCCATGATGTCCTCCATTCTGGTCATGCACATCAGTCTCGCCTTGCCATTCACCTCTGCACTGCAGGAACCACATTTTCCGGCTTTACAATTCCAACGGCATGCTAGATCTGGTGCATGTTCAGCTTGAATTCTGTGAATCACATCCAACACGACCATTCCTTCGTCAAGATCTACTTTGTAGTCTACCATTTTCCCGAACGGGGTTCCATCAGAGTCCGGCTCTCCCCTGAAAACCCTGAACGTCACCTTCTCAGACACTTCACTCCTCCTCCTTTAGGTCATCAGAATCAAGTAGTGACCTCAGATCTTTCGGAATCTTCGGATAGGAAACGAAGTCTATGTTCATCGAACCATCATCTCCCATCAGAATAACGCTGTTGATTTTTCCCCAATGATTGTCATCGGTCTCGGGAAAATCATCTCTAGTATGGGCCCCTCTACTTTCTTCTCTCCTTAGTGCTGCGATTGCACACATTTTACTGACATCAACCATAGCACCTATCTCAAGAGCTTGATGCCATCCAGGATTGTACGTTCTCCCACCTCCCGGTGAAGTCAACTCAGACCTAGACCTGAGGTCCTCAAGATCGTTGAGCGCCTCTTCAAGAAGCTCCCCAGTTCTAATGATTCCAGCCTTATTCTGCATCATCTCTCTGAGGTCGTTAACCACCTTGGCCGGGTTCTCCCCACCTTCCCTGCTTAGTGGTTCCAAGGTCTCATCAATCACCTCGTCAATATCAGATTGGTCAATATCGGGAAAACCATCCTGCTCCTTCGAGTATTTCGCGGCATGCTCTCCAGCAATCTTTCCGAATACAATCAAGTCGGAAAGCGAGTTGCCACCTAGGCGATTTGCACCATGCAATCCAGTTGCCACCTCTCCAGCTGCGAAAAGACCCCCAATCGTCGTCTCTTGGCTGTACGGGTCAACTTTGACGCCACCCATTACGTAGTGAGCAGTCGGACCCACCTCCATCGGCTGTTTGGTGATATCCACCGCAGCGAGCTCCTTGAACTGGTGGTACATTCCTGGCAACTTCTTCTTCACTTCCTCCGAGTCCCTCCATGAGATGTCCAGATATGCACCTCCATGTTCCGAGGCTCTTCCTGCTGCCTTCTCGCTGTTTATCGCCTTGGCAACAACATCTCTGGTAAGAAGCTCCGGGGGCCTCCTCTTAGTCGCTAGTTTACCGCCAACAACTTCCTTCACCCAGGCTTCTGCCTCGTCAATAGAATCGGCAAACTCGTCTGCGTACATCTCTGGGACGTAGTTGAACATGAACCTCTCACCCTTCTTATTCTTCAGAACTCCTCCTTCTCCACGAACCCCTTCGGTCACGAGTATGCCTTTCACAGAAGGTGGCCAGATCATTCCTGTGGGATGGAACTGGACGAATTCCATGTCTCCCATTTCAGCCCCCGCCCAATAGGCCAATGCATGTCCTTCACCAGAGTACTCCCAAGATCCTGAGCACACCTCCCAGCATCTAGTAATTCCACCTGTGGCCAGTACAATCGTCTTGGCTTTGAAAACATGAAGTGAACCATCATTTCTGTCGTAGGCGAAGCAACCTGAAACCTTGCCATCAGTCTTGAAGATTCTACGAACGGTGTATTCCATGAAGACCTCCATCCCTTCGTGGATACCTTTCTGTTGCAAGGTCCGAATCAACTCCAGACCAGTGGCGTCTCCAATATGGGCTAGCCTTGGATATGTGTGTCCTCCGAAGTTCCTTTGGCTCGTAAGGCCCTTTGGCGTTCTGTCGAAAACAGCTCCCCACTGTTCCAACTCTCTGATTCTATCAGGTGCCTGCTGGGCGTGAATTTGTGCCATCCTCCAGTCCCCAAGATACTTCCCTCCTTTCAGGGTGTCTCGGAAGTGGGTCTGCCACGAATCTCGCGGATCTTTGTTTGCCAGAGCAGCTGCAGCTCCTCCCTCTGCCATTACCGTGTGGGCCTTTCCTAGCATTGATTTGCAAATCATGCCCACGCTTACTCCTGCTCGACTTGCCTCAATCGCCGCCCTAAGTCCGGCTCCCCCGGCCCCAATAACGATCACATCAAACTCATGGTTGGTAATGCTTTCTTCCACCTACAAACCCCCAATTAGAACGTAATCAGTAAAACCGAAATCTTGGCAGATCCAGATGTAGAAGTCAGCGAACATTACCCAGAATAGGCTGAATAATGCCCAGTCTTTGTGACGTTCGTTTAGCTTAGTGGAAAACTTCCACATCTTGTATTTGAAACGGTTAATCGTCGAACCTGTCCAATCGTTAGAACCCCCTCCGACCACATGTCTGAAAGCGTGACACCCGAATGTGTATCCGGAGAGTAGAATGACATTCAATAGAAGAATCAAGGAACCAACCGAGACTCCAAATGCATCTCCTGTCGCATCATGGAAATTTACCGAGAGCCATAGGTCGTAAGTTAGAATCGGCAGGTAAATTACTGCGATGTACATGAAAATTCTATGGAGATTCTGCACCACGAGAATTCCCTTCTCTCCACTATATTCGTTCCACGGCTTTGAAACTGCACACCCAGTAGGTTGTTGGAAAAATGCACGATAGTATGCCTTTCGATAGTAGTAGCATGTTGCTCGAAATCCAGCAGGGAAAACCAAGATGAACATAGCCGGACTCATCCACCACAATTCTTTGGGAATCCACGAGGACTGAGGGAAGATGAGAGGGCTGTAAAGTGGAGAGAGAACATGGCTCCCTTGCTCGATAGACATGGTTTGACATTCTGAAACGTCCTTGAAAGATTTTGCAGTATTCCAATTATCACAAGATGAAGCCCCAAAATCACTGAAAAACAAGAAGTCTGACTCCATGAAGCCCCTCCAAGTAGCGTAAATTATCATGAATCCTAGATAGGCTGCCATAGCAGTTGGACCCTTCCACCAGTCATCCCTACGATCGGTCTTCCCAAATCCCTTCTTCATTGGGAGTTTCACGCTTCCCTCTATCTGCACCACACCCAACTCACTTGCGCATGGATAAGGGCAATAAGTAATTGCATTCCAATAACTGTACAAACCTTTCTAATCCACCACTACTCCAGTAAATCATGCTCGGAGACGATTTGGAGACTTCCATCTGTCCGAACTGTAGCTACATGCCTGGAGCATGGCTTCCAGGGCTTCCATGCCCAAAATGCGGAGAGACGCTTCTCTAAGCCAGCGAAGAGTAGTCTGCATCTGCCTCTTCTATGTGAATCTCGTCCACATCCATCTGGGCAAGTTGCAGTTTCCCTGACAACTCATCATTTACTGCATGCCAATAGGAATAGGCTTCTAGGACCCAGATTCCAGATTCTCTAGTCCCATTTCCACTGTCCTTGACGCCTCCAAATGGAAGGTGGGCTTCGGCTCCGGTCGTCGAGTTGTTTATCCCGGTCATTCCAGCCTTGATACCCGTCTTGAATCGATACGCCTCCAACCTGTCATTGGTGTAGCACGCACTCGAAAGTCCGTATGGAGAAGCGTTGGCCAAGTGTAGTGCATTTTCGAAATCCGTAGCCTTAACAACAGTGACAACAGGGCCAAAGATCTCCTCTTGGAAGCACTGCATGTCCTCTGTAACATCCGCATATACGTGTGGCCACATGTAAACCCCCTCCGACGCATCCCCAAGGAAGTTTGTTGGCTTGCTCTCATTTGTTATCAGCCCCTCTCCCCAGAGTTTTGTAGCCCCGTCAGATTCACACATCCCTAGATCTCTGAGGAAATCGTTTGCGTATTTCTCGGAAAGCATAGGCCCATACAAAACGTCATCGTTCCTTAGGGAGTCGCCAATCCTGGTCTCCTCGACCTTGGCCATGAACTTGGCCATGAACTCATCATAGACATCTTCGTGGATGATCAAGTTCCCTAGGCTGGTGCATCTCTGACCAGCGGTCCCAAATGACGCCCAATATGCCCCCTCTACAGCATTGTCAATATTGGCTGAAGGCATTACCACCAAGGGATTCTTGCCCCCTAGCTCCAGGGAGCAGGAGACGAGATTCCTTCCGCAAACCTCGCCAATCATCTTCCCCACTGAGGTTGATCCGGTGAAACTGATCTTGTTCACCAACCCTTCTTCCGCAGAATCAACTAGGTATTGCCCAGCCCCGCTGCCCTTTCCATGAATCAGGTTGATCACCCCATTCGGTAGACCTGCCTCATGCATTATCCTGGTTAACATGAATGACAGTAGCGGAGAGTCCTGAGGGCTCTTCCATACACACGTGTTTCCACACATTATTGCTGGAATCATCTTCCAGAAAGGGACAGCTGAAGGGAAGTTGCTTGCATTGATGATTCCACATACGCCAAGGGGTCTCCTGTATGTGAAAAGCTCCTTGTCTGGCAATTCTGAGTTAACTGTCTGACCGTACAGCCTCCTTCCCTCCGATTGGAAGAATAGGCACGTGTCGATCGCCTCTTGGACTTCTCCTGCACTCTCCTTGAGGGTCTTCCCTATCTCCCTAGTTTCGACTCTGACAATGTCATCTTTGTACTCCATCAGCAGTCTTCCCATGTTACCAATGATTTGCCCTCTTGAAGGAGCCGGAGTCCTAGACCATTCTGAGAATGCATCTCTGGCGGATTCCAAGGCATCGTGTACATCTTTCTTGGTGGAAAGAGGAAATACTCCAAGGCAGTCATCCGTCCATGCCGGATTCCTGCTTTCGAAGGTCTCTCCATCACTGGAAGAACGCAACTCTCCGTTGATTATGTTGTATCCCATCACAGTAGGACTACCATTGGGGTTGTCTCTTTGTAAAATCTCGAATCCAGTCTCTAGTACGTGTGCCATGATAGTTCGCGGACGCTACTTCTGAAATGAATTATGCGCATCGCACCTCTTTGTTCCGATAACCATTTTACCTCACGGAGAATCCAAGATTGCAGGGTTTAACAACCCCCGATGCACGAGAAGAAGTGGTAGGGAGCGGAAAATGACAACTGACTCATCAGAATCACTAACGTTGAGAGTCGCGAAAGCGATACCCAGCGACGTCGGTCACGGACGAGCCAGAGTCCCGTTTGACAATGACCTAAATCTGAAGCCCGGGGATATCATAGAGATTGAGGGCGAGAGGAAGACAGCAGCCATAGTTTGGAGGTGTAGGCCTGAAGATGCCAACCTAGGAGTAATTAGGGTTGATGGGATCATTAGGAAAAACGCTGGCGTAAGTCTTGGTGACAGGGCCGAGATTCGAAAAGTAGACATCGAGCCATGTACCAAACTGATTCTAAGCCCAGTAATGGCAAAGCAGCAGAAGGTTCGATTCGGACCTGGAATTGAAGGATTTGCTAGAAGAGGCCTAAACAAGAGGCCAGTTGTAGCAGGGGATAGGATTTTCATCCCAGGAATGACCCTTTTCGCAGAGGCTCTTCCATTTGCAATCGTTCAAACCAGCCCTAAGGGAATCGTCCAGGTTTTGCCAGATACTGAGATAGTAATCAAGGAAGATGCGGTTGACCAAGAAGAAGAGAATATGGTCCAGACCATATCTTACGAAGATATTGGAGGCATAGGGAACCAATTACAGAAAGTCAGAGAAATGATAGAACTCCCTCTAAAGCACCCGATTCTTTTCCGTCGTCTTGGTATTGACCCTCCTAGGGGGGTTCTTCTTCACGGGCCACCGGGTACTGGGAAGACACTAATCGCCAAGGCCGTTGCTTCCGAGACTAAAGCCCACTTTACCTCAATCAATGGCCCGGAGATTATCTCCAAGTACTACGGTGAGAGTGAGAAACAACTTCGCGAGATCTTCGACGAGGCCGCAGCGAACGCACCTGCAATCATTTTCATAGACGAGTTGGATAGTATCGCTCCAAAGAGGGAGGATGTAACCGGAGAAGTTGAGAGGAGAGTAGTCGCCCAACTTCTAACCCTCCTAGATGGAATGGGAGGTAGGGACAACGTCGTGGTGATTGGTGCCACGAACAGAAGAGACGCAATTGATCAGGCTCTTAGGAGGCCAGGTAGATTTGATAGGGAATTGGAAATTGGGGTTCCAGACAAAGTCGGAAGGGGGGAGATCCTCGAAATCCATACGAGGGACATGCCCATCAGTGATGATTACAATCTAGATTGGCTTCTTGACAACACTCACGGTTTTGTTGGAGCAGATATCTCAGCTTTGGTTAGAGAGGCGGCGATGAAGGCATTGCGGAGATATCTACCAGAGATTGACTTGGACGAAGAAGAGATTGCCCCTGAAGTGATCGAAAAGATGGAGGTAAGGATGTCCGACTTCCAAGAAGCAGTAAAGGAGATTGAACCCAGCGCTCTGAGGGAGATTTACGTCGAGGTTCCAGAAGTCTCATGGGAACAGGTAGGCGGTCTAGAGGACGTCAAGGAGAGGCTGAAGGAGAGCGTGGAATGGCCATTGAACATGCCTGAAAAATTCGTTCATTTCGGCATCAGTCCCCCTAGGGGAATAATGCTGTTTGGCGCTCCAGGTACCGGAAAGACGCTGATTGCAAAGGCCATCGCCAATGAGGCCAAGGCCAATTTCATCTCCATCAAAGGGCCAGAACTAATTTCCAAGTGGGTAGGGGAATCAGAGAAAGCCGTCAGGGAGGTATTCAAGAAAGCAAAGCAGTCAAGCCCATCGATAGTTTTCCTAGACGAGTTTGAGAGCATCGCAGGAATGAGAAGAAGCCATTCAGGCGAGGGTTCTGATGTCATGAACAGAGTGGTGAACCAGTTGCTTAGCAGCCTAGATGGGGTGGAAGGAATGGAAGGCGTGATCGTGGTCGCCGCCACAAACAGACCCGAGATGATTGACCCTGCTCTGATGCGCAGCGGCCGTTTCGAGAGGGTCCTCCACATCCCCCCACCAGACAGAGATTCCAGGTCTGCGATATTGAAGATTCACACCAAGGACATGCCAATTGGCAAGTTCAAGATTGATGATCTGGCAGCAAGCATGGAGAACTACACTGGTGCAGATATTGAGGCAGTCTGCAGAGAAGCTGCGTTGATTGCCATGAGAGATGGGAAAAAGACAGTGACAAAGAAGCACTTCGAAACTGCAGTCGAGCGAGTAAGGCCTACTGTGACAGATGAGATGATGCAATATTACTCCAAGTTGGAGGAGACACTGACCAGTGGCCTCGAATCAGTACGAAGGTCATCAGGCGCAATCTCCGGAATTGAATTGATTTGAGGAATTGTATGAAGACTACATTCACTCAGGAGATTCTGACTCGACAAGTTGTTGATGCGGCCGGCGATCTACTCGGTCACCTTGCAGATTTCACTGTGGATATCGAGACAGGGAATATCGTGGCAATATTGGTGGTGACCGAACAAGGAATCGACCCCAATGAACTCCCTTGGCCCACTACTGACGGGCTTCTCGCTGTTCCTGTCGAGGAAGTAGCCAACATTGGAACGGTCATCGAACTCTCCAGATAAGTCGATGCAGGGCCGTTCAGGGTCACATAACGGTCATAAAACGAACTTCGGGCTCAACAACTGTAGTTGATGGGGGACGAGTGATGGTCGATTGGAACAAACTCCCGAAATTATTGAAATCTAGGAGGAATAGAAGAATAGCCCTACAGGCTTCTTTCTGGGCAGTCCTACTGCTACTAATCCTAACTATTGCCGTCACATATGTCGTTCCTGGGGAGACTCAGCAATCAGCATATGGAGACGAATGGAACGATTTGGGTGAATTTAGAGAGGAACTGAATAGAAAGGGGGTTGAGACAACAGCTCTAGTTTCCAGTCCTCTTTTGCTCAGCGATCTGGATCATCCCGAGCAGACAATTTTCGTGATCTCCGGCGTGGAGAGGGACACCATCTCCCTTCCTCGATTCACCGGTGAAGATGACCTGATCCAGTTTTCCGAGGGAGATGGTTACACTTCCTCGGAGATCGTCGCGATTAGCGACTTCGTTTCTAGGGGTGGGACTCTGATTCTAATGGATGACTTTGGTTATTCGAGCAATCTTGCTGCAGAGTTCGGCCTTGAATTCACAAATCACCGCCTCTATGCAGACTACAGCTATGACAACGATCTGGGCTCAGACTTCGTCTGGGTCAATACCACCTCTGCGTTCAACTTCACATCTTCACAGGGAATTCAGACTAGCGTAAACCCATGCCTCAGAGATGTCGATAAGGATGGAGTTGTTGACGTTCTTGATGAGGATCCTAGCAATCCAGACATCGGCGCTCCCTTTGTCACGGCCAAAGCAGCAGGCCTGTGTTCACATAGGTTCCAAGGAACCGACCCGTCAACAAATAATCCCATTTGGGACTGGACTCAGGACTATAGCCTGCTAACCAATACGCCCTCTGCATTCGAGAAGGCAACTTCCTACAATCCAGCTGAACGTAGGTACGTCATCGCAAAGACTACCCAGGATTCTTGGATTGACAACAATGATGATGGAAACTACTCAGTGGGATCATACGCTGCATTCGGTCTTGCTGGAGACGAACAGGGCCCCTTCCCAGTTTATGTGAGGTATTGCGAGTCAATACTATGCCGAGGCTCAGAGACTGGAAGAGTCCACTTCATCTCCGATGGTTCTGTCCTGATTAACTCGATTTATGATCCTGAATCAGACTCAAGCTATCTGGCTGTACCCGATAACGACAATAGGAAATGGGCTCTTGATCTGGTTGCCGAGGCCCTAATACTGAACGATAACGGAACCTCTCCTGGAGAGAACTCTCTGGTGATTTTCGATGAAAGTCGTCACCAGCAACCAACGATTTTCGGAGATACCTACAATCTTGTGTACTATCTCCTAATTTACTTCACAAATGATTGGATGGCAATGTTAATTCTATTCTTGTTCCTATTCATTTTACTCGAGGCAGTCCTAATTCGGAAGGAGGATCCGGAGGACTGGAGGCATGTCTTCCGAGTTGTATACTACGGTTTTGGGGATGCTGAGAGATACAAGTATTATCAAAGGCCAGAGAAAATCAGACAGGTCTTACTTACAAGGGTCAGGAATCTCAACGCTCTCACTAGGGAGGAGTTCGATGCAATGCCTGCTTCGGAGTTACAGGGGATGATTGGAGACCCCGTTCTAGTGCGTTTCCTATTCGAGGAGCGGAACTACAGGCCGGACGAATTGGTTGGAATTGTCAGGAGGATTAAGCAGTGGGGAGAGTCAGGGGGGTCGACTAAAGTTGTGGACTAGGAAGGCAGCAATAATGCTTGCAGGCGGAATAAGCCTGATATTAGTTGGAATGATGATATCCAACTTCCAGATGATGATAATCGGTCTGACATTCATCGCATTTATCTCGATTAACGGTTGGATTGTAGGGCAGTCAAAACTTGAGATTTCAAGATTCGTACCCCATTCAAATGTTTACAAGGGCGACCTTATCGAGGTCTCACTAACAATCACAAACAAGTCATACAGAAGGACTCAGTTACTCGAGGTATTCGACAACGTACCACATGAGATGAAGATAAGGAGGGGAATAAACCAGATTCGACTGAACTTGGGGCCGGGGCAGTCAACAAAACTAGACTACATGCTCCGATGCCCGCTTCGAGGACACTATTCCATAGGTCCGATTTCCGTCAGATACCGAAATTCATTCGGATTGTTCGTCAACGAGTCAGTGATTGAAGACATCTGTGACATCACGGTATTTCCACAAGTCAGAGATGTTGAGGATGCGATGCTAAGGGCCGATGTCCCAAAGATGTATACAGGTGCAACAACACTTCGAACACCGGGACCTGGTATGGAATTCTACTCATTGAGGGAGTACCTCTCCACAGACCCAATTCGCTCAATCAATTGGAAGGCATTTGCAAGGACCGGTGAGATGATGGTCAATCAGAAGACTAGGGATGCGGTCACGGACGTTTTCGTGATATTGGACACTAGGGAAGTTAGCAGAATTGGAACCGTACTGAAGAACCCCCTTGAGATGGGGGCATCAGCCGCCGCCTCGCTGGCTAGCCATTTCCTGAAAAGAAAGGACTCGGTAGCGATGGTGACCTATGGTAGCAGGATGGACTACCTGCCTCCTGACACGGGTGATAAGCAACAGTACAAGGTCCTCAGCCGACTTGCTTCAGTATCCCCATCTGGATCAATGCCCCTACAGGCTGTTACAAACTCCCTATCTTCAAGGATTAGCCGCGGATCTCCAGTTTTCATCATCAGTAGCTTGGAGGGAGATGGAACTACATTACCAGCAATTAGAAATCTTGCGGGAAATGGTCACGAAGTAATCATCCTCTCACCCAGTAGCGTCGACCTCGAGAGGTTGGTTAGTAGGATTCCCAGGATGGCCTACGAGGTACTCAAGCTTGAGAGGCAGAATAGGCTAACCGCGGTTTCTGGATATGGTGCAAAGGTAGTCGACTGGATGCCAGATGTTGAGTTGTCTCAGGCATTGCTGCAGTCAAGGGGGTGAAGAAATGGAAATCGGTGAGAAAAAGGCTGAAGTGACAGAGACGTTGCATATCCCTGCATTGAGGAAGAAATGGCAAATCCTGGTTCTGCAGACTGTTTCCACAGCCTCGTTGCTCCTTTTGTTGAAGAGGATGAGCGAACTCTACGGGCCATGCAGCGAACAATTCATTATCGACAATAATGAAGAAACTTGGTGCCCCTCTTATGAGCACACTAGGGGCCTAATGTGGCTAGACAACGCAAATGGACTCCTGATCCCAGACTTGCTCCTAGGGGTCAGTCAGACTGGTGTAATGTCCATGATTGGGCCCATAGCGTTGTGCGTCTTCGCAACATTCGCAATCGAGCGTTATTGGGCATCATCCCAGGAGTTGCAGACTAGGGTCAAGCAAGTCACAGGAGCATTGTTTGCGGCGTGGGTTATCATCCCATTCTTACTCGCATGGATTTTCTCCACATTCAGTAATGGGTTGCACTTTCCATGGAATAGCAATGACTCGATGAACCACATCGAGCACCTCTTCCATCCACTTGGCTTGGTGATGGAGATGATATTCTTGGGGATAGTCTTCGCACCTGTACTAGTCGGACTGGTCGGTATTTGGGGCCTGTCCAAGAGATCCATTACATGGGTAGTGGGATACTACATCATCGTAATTGCATTCCACGCCGTCCTCACATTCGAGCCAATTGTCACCGAGGTCGATGTGGGACTTAGGGCGCTTCCTACTCAGATCGGAGAAGGAACCCTGTTCGGTGGTCTAGTTTCCCCACTAGCCAGTTCACTGTTAGGGGTGGCAATTCTGATGCTTTTGTTCATGGAATCCGGAACGGCCGCAATCGGCCATATGGAGTACGCAGCCTCTCTCCCAGAGGAGTCCAAGCGCGATCCAGAGTACATCAGGCAATTCAACAACGTTGTGAACTCTCACTTGATCCAACTGGTTGTCGTAGTCTCACTAGTGGCCATTACAACTGCAATGGCACTGGCTTTCGACGATCTAATGATTTCTATCGTAGGGATTCTAGAGGGGACACAGTGGACTGGCCAGGTTAAGGAATCCCTGGAGTTGCAGATGACGTACGGCAAGGTAATCTCCGCTGGATTGTTCATCATCGCGGTCGCTGGTCTGCGATTTATCGTCCCCTGGCAGACCATATCTGGGTATGTGGAATCTGGAATCGCCAGACTGAGATCAGACTAGGCTCTGATTCTAACATACAACTTACCTATCGAACTAGCGATTAGCGGGATGGCAATAATTAGCCCACATACTACTGCAGTGAGAGACTTACCACCCAGTGACGGCTCCATCGCAGAAGCTAATTCAGGAGCAAGAATCACTCCAATAATTGAGAGTAATGCGAGTGCAAACCTATCAACAAAAGGAGAGAAACTCTTACTCCCCACCTCAGTCCTACCAGGTAGCGGACCGGTCTCTTCCATGACATTCCGGTCAGGACTGGACGAATCAATTCACCGGAGGATGGGTTCAAGCCTATGCATCGGGACGACTCATCATGAGCGGTGAAATCGAGGTCCATTCATGCAGTAGATGCCGCTCAGATGCAATTGTATTCCAAGCATACAGCGGCCAACATCTCTGCGGTCGTCACCTATACTCATCCATCCGTAAGAGAACATCTCGTGAACTTAGACACCAACTTGATTTGCCAAAAAACGCAACCAAGGAAGACGGATCCCCATTCATAGTCCTAGTAGCCGTTTCAGGTGGTAAGGACTCCGCAGTCCTGCTTTCGATGATCAATGAAATCATCGGTCGAAGGAGAGACCTAGAGCTAGTCGCAGGATGTGTGGATGAGGGAATAGACGGATACCGCGCCCCATCCATGGAGTTCGCTAGGGAACTAGCAGAATCGCTTGACGTCAGGTTCGAGACACTGAGCTACGAGGAGATGGGATACGGAAGGATGGACGAAGTAGTTCAGCTGATGCCCTCAATTGGGGAAAATCACGATGAGGCGAAAGGCCTCATGCCCTGCTCTTACTGTGGAGTTTTCCGACGCCAGGGCCTCAATGCACTAGCGGACAAGGTCGGAGCCGACGTCATGGCCCTAGGGCACAATCTGGATGACATGGCCCAGTCGATTCTGATGAATCTGCAGAAGGGCGAGATCGACAGATCGGTTAGACTAGCACCTCACACAAACTCCCAGATAGAGGGACTAGTCCCCAGGATAGTTCCTCTCAGGTGGGTTCCCGAGCAGGAGATACATGCCCATGCTCTGCATGCCGGATTGCCAATCCACCATGGGGACTGCCCTCATGCCCCAGGTGCCATGCGCCAGCAGAGCAGGTCAGTGGTTGCTATGTTGGAGGAATTGACCCCCGGTGCTAGGCATGGCCTACTCCACTCACTAGATCAGATCAGGGACCTCCACTCTCTAGCAAATCCAGATCTCAAGCACGACGTCAATAACTGCACTGAGTGCGGCGAGATAACCAGTCGAGAAGTATGCCAGTCTTGCACAATGAGGGATTGGTTGGCGAAAGCTTCCTTGTGAATATTCCTCACTGAATTTTCATCTTGGAGCCAGAACCAAATCAGATGATATTACCTATCAGCTCATCTAGTTCCTGTCCTCGTCCACAGTAGTAGCACCTTACCTCCAGTGGCTCTCTTGAGATAACCTTCATTCTCTGTGGGAGAGGCTCTCTATCACTCTTAGTGATACAGTTCGAGAAGGAGCATTTGGCGATGTTAACCAAATCACCTCCCAGCTCAACCCTCATCTTCTCCGCAACTGCATGATTCCTGATTATCGCGATGCTGGCAGCTGGTGCGATTAGCGCTAGTCTGTCCAGGTCTTCTTGGTCTAGCTCCCTGTCCTCAATTTTGAGAACGTCCTTCCTCCCGAGCTTGTCGCTTGGTACGTTCATCACCAGGGAAACTGGTGTAGCCCTCTCGGTGTTAATTCTGAGAATTCTGATTACCTGCATGGCGTAACCAGAGGGAATGTGGTCGACTACCGTCCCATTTCGAATCGCTGTAACTCTCCTCATCTCAGACATCAGCTCACCTTCTTCGGAACTTCTACACCTAGGCTCCTACACAGTAGTGCCATTCTAGTTGGGACACCATTGAATGCCTGCTGGAAGTACTTTGCAAACTCAGATGAATCTACGCTTGGTGCAATCTCGTCCACTCTGGGTAGTGGATGCATGATTATCATCCCTTTCTTCGCTCCCACGAGATTGGCCGTCTCGATCCTGTAAATCCCCGCGACCTTGGAATACTCTTCCTCATCAGGGAACCTCTCCTTCTGTATCCTTGTCATGTAAATAACGTCGGCCTCGGAAATTTGACCATCCAGTGACTCCGTCTCAGTGACATCTGCTCCATGCGACTTCAAGTCGGAGACTATCTCCGCTGGCATCTTCAACGAGGATGGGGAGACAAGTGTGAGGCTAGCACCGAATCTCACGAGTGCGTGTGAAAGGCTGTGAACCGTTCTTCCATACCTTAGATCCCCCACTAGAACCACGTTCAACCCATCCAGCTTACCATGAGACTGCCTAATCGTGAATAGGTCCAGCATCGTCTGAGTGGGATGATTCCCAGCCCCGTCCCCAGCATTCAGAATCGGAATCTCAACCGCATCCGCACTGTATTGTGCTGCACCCTGTCTTGGGTGCCTGATCGCTGCAATGTCTGCATAGCCGTCGATCATTTGCATTGTGTCATACAGAGTTTCTCCCTTGGAGACGGAAGTTCCCACTGAGCTGAAGTTTAGGACTGAGCCACCAAGCCTCTTCATGGCTGTCTCGAAAGACATCCTAGTCCTGGTCGAGTTCTCAAAGAACATATTTGCTAGGACCTTTCCCTGTAGAAGAGGAAGGAGGATATCTCCTTTGGCCACAGGAACTAGTCTCTCTGCATCGTCTAATATAGAAACGATATCGTCATTGGTAAGGTCATCCATAGTGACTAGGTTGCCCATGGCTCTCTGTCTCTCGCGTATGCGCATCTCTCATATGCCTTGTCATTGGTAGAATTCATCGATTTCACCAAACCGACGTCTTGATGAGTGATACTCTGCCCCCCAAGTTGCGATGATAATCAGCCGAACCCCGCTCAGAGTGTCCTTCTGCGGAGGAGGGACGGATATTGACGAGTTCTCGATGGCCGAGTCATCTGGCGGCCGTGTTGTTTCCACTGCAATTAACAAATATGTGTACGTCACGGTGAATCAGAGATTCGATGACAGGATTAGAATTTCATATTCGTCCATGGAGGATGTGGATTCAGTATCCCAGATCCAGCATGGTCTGGTCAGGGAAGCTCTGCGACTAACTGGGATAGAATCTGGTGTAGAGATCACCACAATAGCAGATATTCCTGGACGAGGCACAGGACTTGGCTCTTCTTCTTCAGTCACGGTTGGACTTCTGAATGCGCTGCACTCATTCCAGGGCAGAAATCCATCAAAGGAACAACTAGCAGAAGAGGCATGCAAGATCGAGATAGAAATAATGGGTGCACCGATTGGCCGACAGGACCAGTATGCTGCCTCCTTCGGGGGAATCAACTCAATCAGGTTTGGAGATGGAGGAGTTGCCGTAGAACCGATCGAAATCGAGAATGACCTGGTTTCCAGGGTCTCCAGCAATTTCACACTAGTTTTCACTGGTATGACTAGAAGTGCCAGCAAAGTCCTTTCCGAGGAATCAGAAGACGAACAAGACAAGACTAGTCGAATGAGAGTGATTCGGGAACATGCAGACAAGGCAGCAACAATGTTCCAACAAGGAGATCTAGACTCGATAGGGGACCTTCTCAACGAAACTTGGAATGCTAAGAGGGGGATATCTTCGCTGATTACGAACCAATCTATCGATGAACTGCACGGAAAAGTCATGTCTTCGGGAGCAAAGGGAGCGAAGTTGTTGGGAGCCGGAAACGGGGGATTCCTCCTAGTCTACGGAGATGGTGGTCTCAGAGAGGCCCTGCATAGTGAACTTGGGCCTGAGTACAGAATGTTCCCCCTGGACATTGATTTCTCCGGTTCCGTGATTATTCATGGAAATTCATAGGGTGAAACGATGTCCTTTCGATTCAGAAACCAGAGGGCAATCCCAATAATACTAGCATCGATGATAGTTGTCCTACTTCCTCTGCAAGAATCGACCAATAACCTAGGAGAAAATGTCACAGTGACTCATAATTCAGACTCTGAAGGAAACCTTCCGATTTGGGGTCAGTCTTTCCTCAACTTCACTGACTCCATATCTCCGAGTTCACAAGTTAATGCTACATGGTTCGCGGAGATAACAGTCTCTGAGAGTTATGGTACCGATTTACTGGAGAACAGATCGATGGGTTTGCTGGGGCAAATTGACTCACATCTCGGCAACTCAGACGGTTGGATCAACTCAACAGAGTCCCAGGAATTCTCAGATTTGTTCGCTTCCTTAAGAGATTGGACCGACTCTGCTTCCGGTGGATGTTGCAGCTTTGACTACAATCCAATGGTTGTAATCGGGCAGGTGGAAATTGTCGTACAACCCCCTGAAACAGGCCCTGTAAATCGGACCAATGGAAATTGGACCTGGACTGAGTCGGCAACCATTTCCGGGACATCCGATGGAAGGACTCTGAGGCTAATCGATATCCCCAGGGCAGGTGCCATGGTAGAGGAGGTGCCCCTTGAGGTCAAACTTCCCGATGATTGGGAATATAGATACAGCCCAATGTCAGAAGTAATATCCGGTAGCCCCGGATTATTCACAGTAAATCGATCACAGGCTCCAGTTGCCTCTGACATCAGGATCACGATCACTGAGAACATCCCTCCTATAATTGCCGCTTCTAGATCGCCTCTGACATCTTCTACTATTCCCCTAGAAAGGGTCACATCTTTCTCCGCGTCTTGCAATGACAGTCCACTAGACTCGCCAGAAATTCAATGGACGGTGAGTCTCGAAGGAGAGGTAATCAGCACTCATAACAACCCATGGTTCGAAGTTGTCCCAGTCGATATCGGATTCTCTCACGGGCAGGTGATGAGCGTAAATGCCACATGCCTCGACTTCCATGGTGAATCGTCTAATTGGAATGATAATCCTACTATTGACGGAATGATGCCAACATGGGTGGGAACCATGTCGGTGGGGGATTCCGAAAACTCTCCACTAGAGCCTACAAGACTAAGCCCAATCCTAGCTCCAGCGGGAACTACAATACGATTCGATGTGAATGGCTCAGATGACTCCGCCCTCCCAGTCCTAATGGAACTATACTCCAATATCTCAGAAGGGTGGAGGCAATGGGGAATGTCGGAACAAACATTTGAGTTCACTGTGAATCAAGGCATGGGGGTGAATGGTGCCCACATGGGTATCCATCAAAGGCATCAGGCGAGGGATCCTACCATGATCAGCGTAGCTCTACTGGTTTCCGATGATGCTGGAAACACCGCCATAGGACAATGGACAATTCAGGTCGTAGATGCAAATGCGCCAACGGTAATCCCAAGGCTATTTTCCAATGGAATTGAGATTGAGATGGATGACGACCCCCATGAGGATGACGAATTGATGCTGAACCTCTCTCATTCCTTCGATGATTTGGACGCAATCGTCAATTTGTCATGGTCTATTTGGATAGACGGGGACGAGGTATCATGGGATCAACAGAATTGGTCAGTATCGGATTCCATACCTATTCCACAATTGGCTCAGGGAAATCACGAAATTGTAGTCAAGGCCACTGATTCCAATGGCAACACTAGGGAGGAGGCGATTCTGCTAACTGTCCAGCCAAGAACTGGAGCCCACATCAGGGTGGTCGAGGCGACTCTTTCAGAAGACTCCAAGGTTGGAGGGACAGCCACATTGACAGTAATCGCTGAGAATGATGGGTCCGACTCAGCATTCGCGAGAGTTTGTCTTAGGGAAATTTGTGGAAGGTGGACGGAGCAACCCTTTGTCTCTTCTTTGGAAAACGGACCCGGGCAGGGAGTGGTGGAATTCCAATTCGAGATGGAAAACGAAAGCCTGGATGGCCTGTATTTGAATTGGGACAGCGCATCTGCGGGGACACATGGAATGATTCCACTGGAAGTAGAGTACAATGCCGAATCAGACAATCGGGGACCGACCATCCTGGTTCTAGCCATTGGCATTCTTTCCGTTCTCATTATGATTTACAAGTCACGAGGGGAAGTCTGAGATTTACTCAATCAAAACATGCTCGTGGAACCGCATACATATTGACCCCCTCTGCCTGTTCGTAATCCATGGTGATGCTTCCAGACTACCCGTTGCGAGTTGTCGCAAAACATCGAGGCAGGGTAGATAGAGCATCTCTAGTGTGCCAGTTCTTGCTTATTTCATTGGGTGCTTGGTGGATATTCTCTTCTTTTGGATCCGAAACCTCGTATCTCGAGAGATTCGCCCCCGGGGCGATCCTATTTTCATCGGCTCTGATGATGCCAGACCTTGTAGAATTCGGGCCAATTCAAAGGACAAGAATCTCAACTGCATGCTGTATTGCATGGCCACCGATACTTGCATTTGCCGAGGCTAACCGGATTGACGATGGTAATCTTGGAGCAGTAATTATCCTAGTCCTGACCTCTGCAGCACTATTCGCGGCTTCTAGACACATCCTTAGTTCAGATGTAAATTCGAGGAGATGGAGAGGCCTAATGACAACTTTTGGTTTTGGCCTGGCACTCCCGGTCGTTCTAACCAATCCCACCGCCGAGTCATTCCTAATCATAGGGATACCAGCAATGCTAACCACAATCCCCCTGATTCTCACTAAGGACGGACTCGAGGAGCAAAGGAGGTTATTCTCCGAGCGACTGAAAACCGCTGAGAGTAGAATTTTGGAATTGCAGTCTGGAAACAGTCTATTGCAACAGCCCAACTCCCTATTGAAGACTGCAAGAGAAGAAGGATGGAAGAATCCCGAGAGAGGAATCAACCTAATTTCCGATGCAGAGATGGAAGCCGAAAGAATCCTCTCTTTCCTATCCGACATTGAGGAAGTCAAGGCACAATCGATTGTTTCTATAGAAAGAGCAGAAGCAATAACCGGAAGTCCAGGTCGGGCTAGGTCTATTTTCGATAGTGCCCTTAGTGAGATAGATCACGGATCTCTGAGAGTGGCTGAGAACAAGCTCAGGGAAGCCAAATCATTGGCTGAGAAAATAGAATCCCACTGGCAAGAAGCAAAAGACGCAATCGACGAGGCAGAGAAGTCGATATCAACCGAAGACGGTCACTTGGTAAGGGGGCTAATTTCCACCCTAGAGGAAGCGAAGAAGGCAATGACAGAAGAGAACCCCGAGTATGCACTGGCGATTGTATCTGAGATACCCTCGCAGATGGGTGACGTCGAGGGACTAATGCAACGAGCCAGAAAATCACTAGATGATGCTGATAAAGAGATCTCGTCATCTGACTCCGAATCTATTGCTGAATTCCAACAGAGGCTAGAGGAGGCTAAAGAAGCCCTTGAGGGAGGCAACCCATCACTGGCAATAGGACTGTCTGAGGGCGTAACCAGGTCAATTAGGGAAGAGGCAGAGGCGAAGACAGCGGTTCAGAGAGCTTTGAGGCAGAGGAAGAGCATAGAGGACGAAATCCCTCTCGGAGAGGTGGGTTCCGAATGGAGGGACAGGCTGGAGCAGATCACATCTCTGGCTGAATCAGGGCATTGGGTCGAAGCCAACGAATCGATGCAGGAACTGACCAGAGAACTCGACACCCTATCCTCCAGAAAGAGTGAGGCGAGAGAGATGCTAGACTTCCTTGTTGACGACTGGAGCAAACTCAGGAATAGACTAGACTCATCAGGCGTTTCTGCAAATAATGAGATGAGGGTCGAAACCGAGAGGGCCTTATCTGAATCGGAGAATTCCTTATCCGATGGAAGGATCGACTTTTGTTTGGAATTACTTGGAAAGGCCGACACGGCAATGGAAGCTCTCAGACGCTTAGTTTAGCATTACCCGACTCTCACCGAGTCGCTCAATTACCACGACCGTCTCGCTGGAATCACGCGGACATGGTCTAGTGGTTATGACAGTAGGTTCCCAACCTGCTAACCCGGGTTCAACTCCCGGTGTCCGCACCACGTCCATCGATCTGCAGAGTTGCCAATGACTCATGCAGCCAATTTGTTTAAATCACAGATGACGATGATTCAATCTTATGGACCAAACACTGGACATGCAGGTTGCCGCGCTGATTTTTCTAGCCGGAACAAAGAGCCTTGTCACTAGTGATGACACTGGTGACATTGAGATGATGACCGAAAAAGAAGTGGATTCGGAGGAACCGGCACCGTCGAGAAATATTCCACTCCACGAGGCCTCTTTTACTAATTCTTACAACTTCCTCGTTTTTTCTGATGAGTTTAATCTGTGATACTACTTATTTCAAAAGGACGATTGAGGGGGAATGGGCATGAAGACAGACAATGCTCCGACAGTTCTGATGCTTTTCTTGATGATGACCGCAGGCTGCCTCCAGGCAGTGGATGATGTAGTCAAAGACATTGACAGGACTATCGATGCATTGGAAGGAGACTATCCAAAGCTGGATCTCCCGGAAAGGACGCGCTCATCACCGGTTCTCCAGACGTACGAGATTTGCGACACGCTTCTAGAGGACCTGAAGAGGGCTGTGTACGATGAGATGATAGTCAATCTGGACCAGCAGAGCTACTGGCATTGGGTCTCCGAACCTTGGATGTTCAGGTCTGGAATAACGGACGTGGGTCTTGCTGAGGAGCCTATGATGGCCGAATCAGCAGATGATGGAGCTACGGCAGGAATCGATTCAGACTCAGGCTCAAGGGAGGGGGAGTTCTCGGAAACCAACAATCAGGAATCTGGAGTCGACGAGGCGGATTTCCTCAAGACAGATGGATTCCACATATACATGCTAAACGGGCAATTGCTGCTGATCATGGGTGTTCCGGAGTTTGGAAACCTGACCATGGAGTCCAACCTAACGATAGAGGGTAACCCGACCCAGATGATGATCGAGGGGGACAGGCTGGTAATCTCCTCGTCCATCTACTACTGGAACCTACCTGCGGACAGCGACTTGCGGAATCTAATGTCCAAGCAGGTCACGGTGGAAGGGGATAGCGATGGGGACGGCAAGGACGACTCCACATACACCTACACTAAGGTTCAGAACCTAGTAAAGTACACCGTGGTGGATATCACCAACCGCTCATCTCCCGTAATTGAGAAGGAGATGTACATCGAGGGCAACTATCACACAGCAAGGATGGTTGATGGGACGGTTCGCTCGGTGACTCATCTTTGGACATATTTCGATGAAATCAGGACTTGGGTCAACCTTCCTGACGACTACTGGTCAGAGGATGACCTGGATATTAGAATGTCAATCTGGAACGATAGCGTGGATGAGACCATCTTGCAGAACGAGCAGGTAATCTCGGAGCTCACTCTAGATGACTTCGTTCCACATATCTACGAGATGAGGGAGGGTGAGATCTTCACCCATCCTCTGACATACGAGAAGTGCACTGAGTTCTCAGCCAGCGCAGACAGCGCAGGACGCGGTTTCACGACAATCATGACAATCCGGATGCTCGAAGATGAGGCTTCATTGGAGGTCGACCACATCACATCCTCATGGGCCCATGTGTATTCATCGAAGGACACCATGGTCCTAGCCGAGCCAGCCAACGACATGTGGTGGTTCTGGAGAAATTCCGACTGGGAGGACGCGACCAACATCCATATGTTCGATATAAGTGACTCGAATCACACCACATACGTCGCTTCTGGACGAGTGGAGGGCACAGTCAACGATCAATTCTCCATCAGCGAGCACAACGGTGTCATCAGAGTGGCTTCGACCTCGGATAACTGGGGAATGTGGTGGAGACTGGCAGAATTCGACGATAACGGAGATCCAGTCTGGAACGGCCCCACCAACCAAGTCACCATACTAAACGACGATGGGGAGGGGCACCTTGACCAAATCGGTTACATCGGTGGAATCGCTGAGGGCGAGACGATCTGGAGTGCTAGATTCGTTGGAGACAGAGGATACCTCGTGACTTTCATGAACATCGACCCATTATGGGTCCTTGATCTCTCAGATCCCTACGAACCACTCATCTTAGGGGAGCTTCATGTTCCCGGGGTGTCCACCTATATTCACCCGATTGACGAGGACAACCTTCTCACAATTGGAATCGCTGGTGGACAGGACGGACTGGGTCTCGACTGGTCCACCACTCAGGTCTCGCTATTCGACGTCAGCAACACTAGCAGCCCTACGCTCGCAGACACCATTCCACTGACTCCAGCATACACGGACGAGAACTGCATAGACATAATGACCTGCGGATGGTCTTGGTCACACTCCGAGGCGACATTCGAGCACAAGGCATTCAACTACTGGGCCCCCGAGTCATTGCTCGCTGTCCCCCTCTCTACACACAGGTATGTCTACGACCAGATTGAGGTTGAAGGACGAGTCTACTCTTACTCGGGATACCAATACGTCTCCATGCTAAAGATGATTGAAGTAGACACCGAGAACGGGACTCTCAGCAATCACGGGGAAGTGGAGCATTCAGGATTCTACAACGTGGAGGGACTCTCCAGCTGGTGGTCTGGTTCAACGAGCATCAGGAGATCGATATTCATGGGGGACTACGTCTACGCATTCTCTGCAGGTGGTGCCACAGTCCACAGGACAGCTGACCTACAAATTGTGGTTGAACTGGAACTACCCGGAAATGAGCCAGCCGATTACTACTACACACTCGAGGAGGTTGAGGTTGAAGCCTCTGAGTCTTCATCGGAAGACGCCGAGACTAATCCATGCAACGAGCCCGATTCTGAGAATTGCGAGGATTAGAGCGGACTATCCGAACCTCAGCGCTCTACCTGCCGAGCCAGGAGAAGCCACGGGAGTCCCTCGGAGATCCCCGTCGACCTCTCTCTTGTGGACGATTTCACCATCGACGATAGTATACCTCGGCCATCCGACAAGTTCCATGCCGTCATATGGGGTCCACCCAACCTTAGTCCACGTATCTGAATCAGTAAATGTCCGACTAGTCTGCAAGTCGACTAGAGCCAAATCACCATCATGCCCTTCGATTAGGGACCCCTTGTTCTGGATGCCGTAGACCTTGGCAGGCCCCTCGCACATCCAGCGAACCACATCTGAGACGC
>CEUZ01073918.1_pt1 | contig 23303 bp, 18 predicted proteins | sample 361511 | NCBI WGS metagenome assembly CEUZ01 (sample SAMEA2622822, study PRJEB7988) | marine metagenome | biome: marine biome (ENVO:00000447); feature: surface water layer (ENVO:00002042); material: "saline water (ENVO:00002010), including plankton (ENVO:xxxxxxxx)" | depth 5 m | reverse complement strand
AGGGCTGCAAAACTTTGGCTTTTGAAAAGTCTATCGATGACACCCGGCCCATATTCTTTCAACCAAGGTTCCCAGTCTACAGGTTGAAATTCATCCCTACGTCTCTTTTTTACATTTCCTATAATCTCTTGTATTTTCCTTTGTTCAACAAAGCGTCCTTTAGGATTTGCATATTTTTGGAGGGTTTTCCTAACCTCACGGTACCTTGGATGTTCGTGCAAAAGGGTAACAACGGTAGCAGCGTTTACTTCCTGATTCTCTACCCAAATAGTTTCTACAGCTTCTTGTATTTCAATTCTAAGTCTCGGGCGAGCCAAAACAGCACCTATCCTATTAAATATTAAATGCAATAATAACAATAATTACTACGACACAGTTTTTATAAGGAAGCAATTTATGCGTAGTGTATCATATCTTTTGCTTGAATTTATATTACACGGGTAGTTACACAACGCTAACTGTTTAAATAAATTTGACTTCTTTGACCTTTTGTCGAATGATTACTGTTCAAAAAACATGTCCATATATCCAAGTTAATCATATCGGTTTATAGCGAGGTTTATAGCGATTTTGATCTAGAGATAAAATATATTTGGAGGCGATAACAATTGAAACAATATAAGGCAGCAGTCATAGGTCTTGGCCGGATGGGTAGTACTTTTGATGATGAAATGGCAACCGGTGGAACTCTTTTCAAACCATATTGCCATGGTCCAACATACTACTATTCGGATCGTGTTGAACTTGTAGGAGGCGCTGATCCACACGAAGGTCAGCGAAAACTGTTTGGGGACCGATGGGGACTTTCCGAAAATCAAATGTATTCCGATTACATTGAAATGATAGAGAAAGAAAATCCAGATATAGTGAGCGTGTGTACTACACCTAGACATAGATCAGAAATCGTACAAAACCTAGTAAAGCGTGGTGTCAAAGGGATTTGGGCCGAGAAACCAATCGCACTGGATTTAGAATCAGCTGACTCTATGGTAAAGCTATGTCATGAAAATGGAGTGAGTTTAGCTGTAAATTGTGCCCGCAGATATATGCATTATTACCGTGAAGCTAGGTCAATTATAGAATCCGGTGATCTAGGAGATGTACTTCAAGTAACTGCTCATTTCTCCTGTGGACTTTCTAGTAATGGGAGCCATTTGATTGACACTATCAGATACCTAGCTGGTGAGGAGGTAAAGTGGGTTTTCGGTGAAATAGAGTCTGATGAAGTGGCCGCTAGTGACTTAGACCCTTGGGGTAACGGGTATTTGGCTTTTGAAAATGGTGCACGTGCTTTTTTAAGAAGTATGTACAACGGAGATACAGGCATCTACCAAATACATGTAATATGTGAAAAAGGACAAATTATTTGTGACGAAAATCCTACGAGATTCGAGCTAATCACTAATGGTCAAGATTCTCCTTACGGAAAAAGCTTCCACAACGGAAATCCAAAGATTCAAGCAGCAAAACCGGTAACCTACCAATTACCTCTGCCTCCATATGTAGAAGGAACTGGTATCACTGTGTTAAATGATTTAATAGAATCTATAGAGACGGGCAATCCTCCAATATGTTCAGGTGATGATGCACTTAAAGCTCTTGAAATCGGGATAGCCATCAGGGAATCTCACAGAATGGGAGGGACCAAGATAAAACTACCACTTGAAAATAGATCTCTAATGATAATGTCATCCGAAACTATAGGAGACAATATACCTAAGAGAGTAAGAAGAGAGGAAGGTACTCTTCCCATGCCGGGAATCAAATCTTCATCAAATCACCATAGAACTTACTCTGCATAATGTGGATTAATATGCACTTAATCATCGTAATCAACCAATTGTTGTGGTATTCCAATAATCAAAGAATTAAAATAGATTCATAATTATGATTGTCAGGACTAGTCTTAGTAAAGTGAGTATAGAATTTCTTGAAATCGGGAGGGTTTTAGATGCCTGGAAAACTAGATGGTAAGACTATAGTAATAATCGTAGCCCATGAATTTGAAGATATTGAACTTCTTTATCCTATCTTACAACTAAATCATGAAGGAGCTGAGGTAGTAGTTGTCCCAGTTGACGAAGGGCTGCATACTCGACCATATATACCAAATAAACCTGTAACCGGGAGATTCGGTCATACGATTCCTATACCAGTAATGGAAGAAGGTAATCGATACATCGTTAAGACATTGGATGAAATAAACGTAGAAGATACGGATTGTCTATTATTCCCCGGGGGATACTCCCCAGACTCTCTACGACTAAATAAGCAAGTCATTGAGCTTACACGTAATTGCTCTAAGGCAGGTAAGATTGTAGCAGGCATTTGCCACGGCCCATGGGTACTCATATCAGCTGGATTAACTAAAGGCAAAAACACGTGTGGTTATGATGCAGTTCACGATGACTTGATAAATACTGGCGCCAATTTACTCAACGTCCCAGCTATAAGGGATGGCAATATAATTACAGGGAGAGTACCTGACGATCTACCTGAATTTTGTGAAGAAATTATAAATGCGCTCTCTGAATAGTCATTCAGAGGCCTTACACGAATATCTGAGACATGGTATCCATATATCCCTTATTTTGAAGCTCAATTCTTGACCTCAGAAAAGAATCGAAAACGATTCCACGTCTATAAATATCTGAATTTCATCAAGTCTGAGGACACTCTTTTTTATGGTTGGAAAATTGTAGTTGCCACAGGGTTCATGCTAACCCTTATGTCACTTAACGTATTTCAGGGAATAGGAACACTATTAGTTGGGCTGGAACGTAATTTTGGCTGGAGCAGAACAGCTATGTCTGGTGCATTTGCCATGGCTAGAGTTGAAGGTGCTGTACTGGGTCCCATAGAAGGCTACCTAATAGACAGATTAGGTAGCAGAAAATTAATACTGATTGGCTACCTACTCATGGGTGTAGGATTTCTGGTATTGGCTACAATAACGAAACTTTGGCAATTTTATATGTCATTTCTCATTATCACTTTGGGAAGCGGTTTAGGCGGATGGCTGGCTAATATATCGTTGATCAATAACTGGTTCAACAAGAAACGTAATTTAGCGATGGCTTGTTCTTTGACCGGAATTCAGCTTGGAGGCTTTCTAGTTCCTTGCTTGGCTCTTGCTATAGATATTTACGGCTTTAGGTGGACTAGTATATTTATGGGAATATTTTTCATACTCTGTACTCTCCCTGTTACTAAAATAATTAGAAACCGTCCTGAGGATTTGGGCTCATACCCTGACGGGATTAACCCTGATATAGCACTAGCAGATAATGGAAACAGCGATTCGATTTCAAACAACGACAATGAATTTACTGTTAAACAAGCACTGAAAACACCTGCTTTTTACCTAATAACAACAGCTCACCTAACCTCAAGTATTGCAGCTGTAACACTTGCTTTGCATTTAGTTCCTAAATTGACAGATATAGGGTTTTCTCTTGGAAACGCCGGTATCGTAGTCCTTTTCTATACTGCCCTGGCACTTCCTGTACAGTTGTTATCTGGATACCTAGCTGACCGCTTCCGGACTGCCAATATCATTTTTATATTTTTAATCCTACAATCAATTGGGATTGCAATAATCTCGATAGCAGAGACAGTACCAATGGTTTATCTATTTGCTTTGCTATACGGGATAGGATTTGGTGGACGTATACCATTACTTACAGCTATTAGAGGAGAATATTTTGGACGAAAAGCATTTGCCACAATAATGGGACTTTCACAACTTCCAAATAATTTAGTTATGATGGGCGCCCCGCTTTTTGCAGGATATATGTTTGATACCAGAGGAGACTACACTATTCCATTTTTAGCTTTTGCAATATTCGGTTTTCTTGGGGCTTTCCTTATCTTATTTGTTAAAAAACCAAATATTGCAACAACAGGTTCTTAGCTAAAGAATTTACTGAGATCAACAATAATGAACACAATTACTCACATGCCTATAAAATATAAATAAAGTTGCACTCCTAACACTAGACCTACAGGACAAATGCCAGACCAACTTGTACAATTGCCAATGGTGAATTATTTAATAACATTATTGATAGTATTAACCAATTTGACTCAATACGGAGCATCTTAAATGTCAAAAGCTTACTACGGTCTTCCAAGCAAAGTAATATTTTGCAAGCGGTGTGTTATGTCAAACCAAAGACCATCTTCCACTCCAGAATTCAGAAATTCCCCAAACCGTACAATTAACACCCTTAATATCAACAATGATTTGATCTGCGACGCGTGTAAATTTGCAGAAACCAAAGATAAAATCGACTGGAATGTAAGAGAAAATTCTTTGCTAGAGTTGCTCGATAAACACCGGAGCGATAATGGACAATATGATTGTGTAGTTCCTGGCAGTGGAGGCAAAGACAGTAGTATTGCAGCTCATGTTCTCAAATACAAATACGGCATGCACCCATTAACCGTGACATGGCCCCCCACAAAATATACTGAAATCGGATATAAAAATTTCTTGAACTGGATAGATATTGGAGGATTCGATAATGTTAGCTTCCGACCAAATGGGGAAGTTCACAGACTCCTGACAAAACTTGCGGTTAAAAATTTATTACACCCCTTTCAACCTTTTGTACTTGGACAGAAAAATCTTGCCCCCAAGATCGCACTTCAATATAAAATACCGTTGGTGTTTTATGGCGAAAATGAAGCAGAATACGGCAATCCGATTGCTGACAACTCTAAATCACTAAGAGATAAATCGTATTTCAGTAATCAAAACCTATCTGATATTCGTCTCGGAGGGGTAACTGTAACTGATCTTCAAGAAGAACATGGACTGTCGTTATCAGACATACAACCCTATCTACCTGCCAGTCCAGAAGCACTTATAGAATCTAATATTGAGGTACATTATCTTGGATACTATTTGAAATGGACTCCGCAAGAAGCTTACTACTATGCAGTTGAAAACACTGGCTTTGAAGCTAACCCTATACGTACTGAGGGAACTTACAGTAAATATAATAGCCTAGACGACAAAATAGACGGCCTTCACTATTACACAACCTACATAAAATTTGGCATCGGCAGAGCTACCTATGATGCTTCTCAAGAAATACGGAACAGGCACATCACTCGGGAAGAGGCTGTTGCACTGGTTCAAAGATTTGATGGAGAATTTCCAGAACGAGATTTGAATGAACTTATGCAATATCTGGATATGTCCATCAATGATTTTAATAGTCTGTGTGACAAGTTTAGATCACCTCATCTATGGGAAAAGTTAGATAATACCTGGAATCTAAAACACAGCGTTTCGTAGGGACCCAATTGAATACTCGAACCATATATTTTGACAATCTTTCTTTTTACACAATTTGGTTGGCTATTTTATACAAAGTATTTGGTTGGGAGGTACTATATTTTGAATTCACAAGTACAGGAATCTCTATTGCAAAAACTGTAGAATTAATCTCTAGGGGTAAATATAAGTTGTATTTGGCAAAATATCAGGTAGCTGATTATCCGGGACTATATAGAGAAACAACTCGAATAGCTGTTAGATCTACTGAAGAATTTTTTGAACAGATTTCTCACAATAAAATATACAAATGGGTAAAAGGGTTAGATTCACACAGGCGCGGCGAAGCCTATATTAAAAAAACCCTGCTATCTACATTACATCCAATGGTCCGAAGATGGTTACTCATAGAACATTTAAGTCCTACCAAGATAACAAAATTCGCATTCATAAATTCCTCGACTAAAACCTGGATGAATTTAAAACTTAGTAAAGAAAGAGACAAACATATTGATATTGTTGTACTCCCCTGTATTCCAAGAAGAATTGGGACAATACTTCAATTATCTAAGTACTACTGTTCGTTACTACTACGTATATTCCGATCAGGTCTCACAGTCCATAAAAATAAAAAATCCTTTACAATCGCCAAACCATTGAAATGGTCAGTAGGAACCAGGAGAAATGATGACTTTATAATAGACAACAAGAAATTTGGCACTAAAGATATCCTGTTCTATTCTTCAACTTCAAACTCCAAAATAAATGTGAGACAAGCAGAAAAGAACATACTAGAACAAGGGTTTAAAGTAGTATTTCGCAATAAGCATCCAGTAAATATACCGTGGATCACTCGATACTCTGTTATAAAAAGATATCTTTTGCAACCATTCTACCGTGCTTTATATTGCATGATCTGTATAAATACTAACCTTACAGTTGAACTGTATTCTATAATTTTGAAATTAAACCGACACACTCTAAACTGGGATATTTTCTTCGAGCAGTACGACATTGGCTGTATTATTGAAGATAATCTTTCACAACAACAAATTGCCGGAACTATAAGTGCACAGCGTAATAACACTATTTCTATAGGTATCCAATCTTCTGAAGACAGCGATTGGTCAAACGAACATCTATATTACCGTGCTTATGACTATCTATTTACTTGGGGACAAGGCATTAGTGATGTTTGGAAAGACCATTTGTACGTAACAGAAATTGTACCCGTAGAGTACCTGTGGGGACACCTACATATCGAGAGCAAGAATCAACGTGAAGAAATAAGAAAACGGTTTGGTATTAATGCCGATAGCAATCTTATATCAGCTTTTGATAATAGTTATAATGAGCATACATTCAACTCGGAAAAAACCGTTAAACTTTTCTATAAAGCCCTTAACAATCTCGCAGACCAAATGCCAAATACTATTATTGTTATTAAACCTAAGAATAAAGACAGTAAATTCCAACATAATCCAGATAGAAACAAAAATATAATAATAGCTGACCCATGGGAAACTGATGCTAATGAACTCATAGCAGCATCAGACCTAGTTATAAATATGACACATTCATCTACCCTCGTAGAATCTCTTTTATGTGGAGTGCCATCAATTTCTCTAGATGAAACTGGACGGGATTGGTCTAGTCAGATTGGCTGCCCTGAATCCTTAATATTCAACAATGCAGAGGATCTGTGCAATGCGGCCAAATCAATTCTTAACACAGGCATAGAACCAAAAACATGGTCAAAAATACAAACTCATGTTAATCACTATTTCGGTAAACCAGATGGCCTAGCAATTGACCGTATTAAAGAAACAATACTCAAAACACTATAGCTCACTCTTGCAGAGTGATAGAATCTGAACTTACTAGATAAACAATCTTGAATCGGAGCAAGACAGATATCACTTGCTTTCAAGTTCAAGAGCAGTAATTTCGTCAACGATACTTTTTGACTTAAGCGATAATTTTTCCCATTCATCCCAGAGACCCTGTATCTCTTTCTTCAATTCCTCATACCTAGTACCAAGGCGTGTCAATTGGATGGCATCTTGCATTTCAGATGGGTTAGAAAATATATGTTCAATACTACTTACTTCCGCCTCACAGCTTTCTAGCGTGTCCTGGATCTTTTCGGCACGAGACTCTAAACTGCGAGCCTCTTTATTAAGGCTACGTCGTAGTTGATACCGAGACTTCAATGCATTTGAACCGTCATTTTCAATAGCTCTAGGATCGGTAGAGATTTGTGCTGTATTATTTCCCTCTGAAAAAAGATTAGAATCTACTAAACCTTCAACATAAGCTGACTGTTTTTGTTCTAAATAATCGTCATAACTCCCTTGGTAAATTTTAACTTTACCTTGATTTACATCGATGATTTTATTTGCTAGTTGTTTTATTAAAGTACGATCATGAGTTATTAGACAAATTGTACCCTCATAATCGCTTAGAGAATCAGTTAGGATTTCTCTGGAAATAATGTCTAAATGATTTGTTGGTTCATCAAGAAATAATAGATTGCTGCCTCCCATTAAAACTTTAGCCAAAGCTACCCTAGCCCTCTCACCTCCTGATAGTACCGAAATAGGTTTAAATACATCGTCTCCTGAAAAAAGAAATCCGCCGAGTATATTGCGTAAAGATTGGTCTGATTCATTTTTCGATACCTGCCGTAACTCATCTATTACAGTGTTGGCTTCATTCAATAACTCAAGTAAATGCTGCGAGTAATAATCTGAAATAACATTGTGCCCTACTTTTCGTTCCCCGGTATCAAAAGGAATAACACCTGATAGTACCTTCAACAAAGTGGATTTACCTGCTCCATTGGGACCCACCAAAGCAATCCTATCACCACGATTTATAAGGAGATTTAAATTCTTGTAAACAATATTCGAACCATAAGATTTACTGACACCACTGAGCCTTATTGATTCCAGGCCGCCACGCGGTGGTTTAGGAAATATGTAGTTAACACGCTTCGTTACTCTGGGTATCTTAATTTCCTGTAATTTAGCCAGTTGCTTCAATCGACTTTGTGCTTGCGTAGCTCTACGTGCCTTAGATCTAAATCGGTCTACAAAACGCATTTGCCTTTGGATTTCACGTTCCTGTTTCTCTGCTATTATTTCTCTAGACTCCAAATAACGTTGTCTTGCAACAACATATTCATCATAGTTACCAGCGAAATTAACGACCTCTTCGGTTTCAATAGATAAAACTGAAGTAGCTACTTGATTTAAAAAAGTCCTATCATGAGACGTAAATAAAACAGCACCATCGAAGGATATCAAGAATCTTTCAAACCATAAATTTGCCTCCAAATCCAAGTGATTTGTAGGCTCATCAAGTAACAATATGTCAGGACTTTTGAAAAGTAATTTCCCTAACTCCACTCGCATAATCCATCCACCACTAAATTCTTTTATTGGCTTGTGAAATTCATCCTCAGCAAAACCCAGTCCAGATAGGATTGTCTTAGCCTGGTAATCCCTATCAAGGTCCGTTTCGATTTCCAAAGTCATCTCTATCCGACTAATGTCCTTCAAAATATCAGCATGTTCATTTGCTTTGTGGTCATCAGCCAAGTCTTGATACAAGCTTGTGAGTTTTTCTCTTAATGAAGATACTTGATTTGATTCGAGTAGAAGTTCCTCTAATGGCGTTTTCTCATAATTATGATCAAAATTTTGTTTAAGATAACCAATCGTAGAGTTACGCTTGAGTGAAAAAGTTCCCTCATCAGGTTCAGTTTCACTTGCCACGATGTCCAAAAGAGTTGATTTACCTGAACCATTAGCGCCTATTAAAGCAATCCTTTGTCCAGTTGTAATCGTTAGATTTAACCTTTCAAATAGAAGTCTGTCACCATATGACTTACTTAAATTAGATATACTAAGCATCGGTCTCCTATAAAAATAAACTTCAGATTGTCTTTACTCAGGTTTATCTACAACGAGAATCATGAGTACACTTCAAATCTACAATATCCAATTGATCTAACAAAGAATAATCCTTTACTCTGGTGGCTGTTAAATCAAGGTTTATTAAATTAAAAAGGCCTTCCAAAGGACCTATATCTCTGACGTTAGTATAGGATAAATCAAGAGTTGTTATACTCGAAAGCGATGACAAGGCACCTATATCCTCAACCTCTGTCCAGCCAATATTCAGTGTTTCCAATTCTACTAACGATGACAAGGGACTTATATCTACAATAGAATCAAACGGAATCATACGTGCCAACCATTCTCTCCCTACTTCTCCCATATTGTGATTAAGGTTTAAATATCTGAGATTAACTAAATACCTCAAAGAGCTAATATCCTTTATATGATTATCCGATAAATCCAGATGTTTCAAGTTCGTCAATGACTCTAGCGAAGTAATATCTTTTATGCTACTGTCCACCAGGCTAAGATTCGTCAAATTCACCAAAGATTCTAAGGGATGAAGATCCTTAAGTTCCATTCCTTTTAAACTCAATCTGGTAAGTTTGTCTAACTCGGCTATAGGTTTGAGATCCAATATTCCCATTTTTGAATCAATCCTGAGCGTCGTCAAATTTGAACATCTTTGAATCCCATCTAGACTATAAATACTGCCTTCCAAATTTAAAGTGGTTAGATCCTTCAAATCCTGTATGGTCACATTATCTGGTGGATTCCCCGACTGTAGACTAATCTCGATACTTATCAGATCATGGAGTTGAGGATCTTCAAAGTGAGCTGTCTGCGAACAAGACATAAGAAAAAATACTATTACCCCAACAAGTAATGTCTTCCAAAATATTTCCATATATGACATCCAAATCAATTTGAAACCACCCTTAAAATTGATCATTATAAAGAATGATCAGGAATCATTGCAGGTATCTTAAAATATCCGATCGTCAACTCTATACTTGGAATATTAAAAACCCAGTTAACCGTCTATTTCAAATTAATTTGGTAAACTAAGTTTGACCCAAGGAGGCCTTTAGCTATTTCATAATCATAGAGATTTTAAAATACTCATCCCGAGACACTAAAGCAATAGGGACGATAATTGTAAAGGAGACCATATGTTAGTTACAGGCATCGGCCACGCTATCGTAGATGTGATTTGTAGAGTTGATGATGCTTTTCTTGTGAAAAACAACCTCGTGAAAAGTACGATGAAAATCGTAGACGAAAACGAATTTACAAGGCTCCTATCATCTCTCGAAACTCAGCAAACTATTGCTGGAGGATCTGTAGCAAATTCAATAGTTGGATTATCTAATCTTGGGAATAAGGTTGGTTTCATAGGAAAAATTAGCACCGATGAATTAGGCGATTCATACAAGGAAAGTCTGATTAAAGAAAATGTGACCTTCTATTCAACAAATGTGTCAGATGATACTCCAACAGGAACCTGTCTAATTCTGATAACACCTGATTCGGAAAGGACCATGTGTACTTTTTTAGGCATATCAGGAACAATAAGTCCTGATGACATCTATGCCGATATTATTCAAGATACCGATATTATATTTCTTGAAGGATACTTATGGGATGAAGGTGACGCAAAAACTGCTTTCAATAAAACTTTGCTATTAGCAAATAAATCTGTCATGTCTCTTTCTGATCAATTTTGTGTCGAACGTCATAAATCAAGCTTCTTAGATTTGGTTAAATATCACCTAGATATAACTTTCGCCAATGAGCAGGAAATTATGACTCTAATTGATGCCAGCTCATTTGAAGACGTTATAGAGTTCGGAAAAACATTAAACAAATTATTGGTAATTACTCGAGGAGACAAAGGTAGTGTTGCGATTTATAAATCAGATATTGTTACATGTCAGAGTCAAAAACATCTTAATATAGTAGATTTGACAGGTGCAGGAGATCTCTTTGCCGCAGGATTCTTACACGGATACATTCACGAAATGTCGCTAGCCGAAAGTCTTGGCAAAGGTACAGAACTCGCCTCTATTATTATACAAAAATATGGCGCTAGAATTTCTTAAATTTAACATTTTAAAGCCATTGCATCTTGTTTAATAACAATATATTTTGGCAAAAGGCCTAAAGTACTTTAGGGTAATTGGAGGTCCTATTATAATATTCTTAGAACTAATTGCGTGGTTATTATTCTAGTATGCATTAATTCGGTTTATAAAGATTAAACTTTCAAACCATCAATAGGAGTATTGGAGTGAATTTAGACACAATAATAAAAAACGGTGAGGTCATAGACGGAACCGGACAACTCAGATACAAAGCGGATATAGGTATAAGTGAAGGTAGGATACAAAGTATTGGAGACCTATCAGGGAAAGAAGCAAATCAGATCATTGATGCAACCAATTTAATTGTGTCACCTGGCTTTATAGATATGCACTCTCACTCTGATATGTGCTTATTTGATGATCCAGGTGGTGACAGCAAAGCTTTTCAGGGAGTTACCACCGAAGTAACTGGAAACTGTAGCTATTCCCCATTTCCAAGAGGGTTATCAGACACACCTGGAGTTAGACTAGGCTGGAAATACACCTGGGGAGAATGGACAGATCTAAATGGATGGTCAGAACAATTAAAATCACATGGTATAAGTATTAATATTGCACCTCAACTTGGACAAAGTGCTCTCCAAGAATCAGTTGGAGCTGTAAACGAACAGCCAGTTACAGCTGATCAAATGGTAGCTATGAAAAGCCTGGCTTGTGAAGCAATGGAACAGGGAGCTTTTGCTATATCTACTGGTCTAAACCTGGCCCCATCTGGATACATGTCAACCAGTGAAATAGTTGATTTATGCAAGGAAATTAGGCGATATAATGGTGCCTTTTATACCACCCACGCTAGAGTAGGGCCTGGCAAACAGATCTCAGCAATTGAAGAAGCAATTACAATTGGACGGGAAGCAGAAATTCCCGTCCAATTCTCTCATATGGCAATAACCGACAGGCGATTCTATGGTAGAGGGCCAGAAATGTTGGAATTATTGGAAAATGCCAGAGAGCAAGGAGTAGATATCGTATTTGACATGTATCCTTACACTGCAGCACAAGCTGGCCTTGACCAGATGATTCCAGCATGGGTACAAACTGGAGGTATCGATAAATACCTAGAACGTCTTCAAAATCAGGAAATACGTGACAAGGTCAGAAAGGAAGTCGCAATCGGAATCGGTGGGCTCGCTCCACTTTGGGAAACCTGGGTTGTAGCAGATGTGCAAACTGACAAAAACAAGGATATCGTTGGAAAATCTATAGCAGATATTGCAATTGAAAGAGACTTAGAACCGGCAGAATTAGTACTTCAACTTGAAGAAGAAGAAAGAGGGGTACTTTCGGGAGTAATACACAACAGGGTAGAAGAAGACATTAGATATTTCCTGTCACATCCTCTCGGGATGATTGGATCAGACGGAAATGCCATTTCACCCACAGGTACTTACTCAAATGAACAGCTACATCCTAGGTTTTATGGAACATACCCAAGAATTCTAGGCCGTTACGTTAGGGAACAATCATTACTCTCCCTTGAAAATGCCGTTCGAAAAATGACCGGATTTCCAGCTGAACGACTCGGATTAAGCGACAGAGGAAAAGTTTTAGAAAACAATATAGCCGACCTGGCTATTTTTGACCCTTCTACAATTATAGACAATGCAACATTTGAAAAACCACACCAACTTTCTACAGGTATACATCATGTTGCAGTTAACGGGGAATTTGTGATTTTAAACGAAAAACACACAGGATCAAAACCTGGTACCGTATTAAAACGAAATGGATAAATTTCACGCAGTAATAAAAAGTTGAATCTACTGCTATTGAATGAAGATGATGGACACCTAGAAACCCACTGGGTTATTTGATAATCCCTTGTTGGAATTCCATAAAATCATCTAACCCATATTCTTTAGCCAATGCATCAAGACGAGCCCACGTCTTATCCTCAATAAATACACCGTCCTTTAAACGCTGCTGGGTAGTCAAAAATTCCAGCTCTCCAGGATAATATACCTCTTTGAATCCTGAAGCCGGAAGCGAGCTTTTAAGATAACGAGCAAAATCCCCTACCTCTCGTTTAAACTCTTCAAGAGGACGAAATGCTTCCACTTTAAATGCAGCGATAAAACATCCATCATTATGTCGTCCAGATGGCTCTAATCCAAACCCTAGGCCTGTCAAAATTCCAGAAAAAATCTCGACCATCGCTGATAACCCATATCCTTTATGTCCTTCCGGTCCACCAAGTGGAAGTATAGCCCCTCCGTTTGCAAGGGCATTTGGATCAGTGGTAGCATTTCCTATTTCATCAATTATCCAACCCTCCGGAATAGAAATTTCACGAGCTGCTGCTACAGCAATTTTGCCACCAGCAACTGCGCTCGTAGCAAAATCCATAAAAAAAGGTCCTTCCAAGTCACTAGGCATCGCAATACATAAAGGATTTGTACCCAATCTTGGCTCACGCCCTCCAAACGGCACAACCGATTTTGGACCTCTACCTGAATCTGCTGTCATGAGACTAATCAGACCTGCCTCGGCTGCCATCACTGGATAATCTGTTAAACGTCCCACATGTGCCTGTCGGAAAACAGTAGCTGCCGCTACATTATTACGACTTGCCTTATCAATAGTAATCTCCATCACTTTTTCTGAAACAACCTGTCCGAAACCCCAGTTGCCATTTACTACCGTAGTCGTTTCGGTATCTCTTTCTATCTCCATATCTGCATTAGGTACAGTATCTCCATTTTTAATATTATCGATATAGTCTGGTACCCTAATAACACCATGAGAGTCATGTCCCGCTAAATTTGCTTTTACACAATGCCGAGCTACTACTCTGGCATCCTCCAAACTCGCTCCTGTTGCTTGTAATAAAGTCGATATAACAACATCAAGTTGTTCTGCAGATAATAAAGGCACTTATACCTCCTGATAATCTTATTTGAAACTTCCTAACAGACTTAAAATTGAAGTTAAGAATTAAGTTCACATCTACCAAATCCATTTTCCTTTAAGCTGAGCATTTACTACACATCCATCCGGCCAGATTCCTTTATTTAAATTGATAATGCAGTTAGCAGCTTCTATCCCCATAGCTTTTCTGGATAAATGATCGCTACCTGCAATATGTGGTGACAAAATAACATTATCTAATTGATACAATGGATTGTCATTAAGGGTAGGTTCTTTTTCAAATACGTCCAAACCAGCACTTGATATCCTTCCTGATTTCAGTGCACTAACCAGATCAGCCTCTATTATCAGTTCCCCTCTCGCAGTGTTTATTATTGCGGTCCCAGGCTTTACCATAGACAAGGTATCCTTGTTTATTAGCCCTCGAGTTTTCTCTGTTAGGGGACAGTGCAAACTAATATAGTCTGATTTTTGAAGAAGAGATTCCAAGCTAACTAACTCTATCATCTCCTTCTTTATAAAATCATGATCAGGCATTGCCTCTGTTGCTATAACCCGCATATTCATAGCCCTAGCACGAACAGCTAAACTCTTCCCGATGCGTCCTAAACCCACAATACCCAAGGTACTCTCTCTAATTGGCTGAGTGGGGTTGTTCGGCCATTTCCCCAACCGGGTATTTTTGTCCACACTAATCAAAGACTTGGCAATACCAAATATAAAACTGATGGCGTGCTCTGCAACTGCGTCGTAATTGGAATTAGGAGTTACCGTTACCAGAATGTTATTTTGTGTTGCAGCATCTATATCGATTTTATCGAATCCAACACCTGTACGCGCAATTACACGTAAATCTGGCAACTTGTTCATAACATCGGATCTATAAGGAGTGGCCCCTGCAACTACTGCAGAGGCACCACTCAAAAGATCAACTAGTTCCTCGTCACTTGTATTTCCAAAACGGAACCTGGGATCTTCTGCAACTTGTACTTCAAATCCATGTTGCTTCAGAACATCTCCAAAACGTTCCAGATCATCTGGAGCTTCCTTAGTATTAATTACTACCTTAGGCATAAAAGCCACCTCAATTCATTACATATTTCAATCGGATTAATTACAATTTAACAAACAATCAAATTCGATTAGATATCAGTCCTATCAAATTTTTCCCTTCAGCATACCTTACTAAATTATCTATACAGAAAGCTGCCCTTTTTTGCATCGTGCCATCTGTGTTAGCAACCGTGTGAGGTTGTACCAAAACATTCGGAAGCTTGTAAACTGGATGAGTAAAATCAGGTGGTTCTTTGGCAAATGCATCAAGCCCAGCACCAGCGATCCGATGTCCCAATAAAGCTTTGTATAAGGCATCTTCATTTATCAGTCCACCACGAGCCACATTTATTATAAAAGTCGTTGGTTTCATTAAATTAATGCGTCGGCTGTCTATTATATGGTGTGTATCTTTGTTTAAATGAAGGTGTAGAGAAATAAAATCGCAGGTTGATAATATCTTGTCCAGGTCTGAAGTATATCCCATCGAATCTGGTCCTATTTCTTCCAGGATTTCTTTTTCTATTTCACGTATGTCTATACCATGCACTCGCATTCCAAATGCTTTAGCCCTACGAGCCAGTTGCTGTCCACTTGCACCAAAACCCACAATACCCAAATCTCGACCAGCAACTTCCAACCCCTGGTGAGAAAACGCCTTCCCTTGATAAAAATCATCAGTTGCAAATCCATACCCATGACCAAGAGCCAATATAAACATCATTGCACCTTCAGCAAGCGACACACTACTAAGATAACCCGGACAGTGGGCTAACGTAATTCCCGCATCCAATATCTCTTCAACCTCTACGTGATCGAGTCCATTGGTTTGCACTTGAATATATTTTATACCGGCTTTACTCGCAATATGTACTAATTCAGCAGTGATATTACCACCTAAATCAACAATGACTTCAATGCCGTCAAACTGAGGCTCAGCAGACGTATTCCTGTCAAATATTCGCAAATCAAATTTCTCACATATTTTTTCAGACAAAAAGCTGTTTTGTCGCTCAATCGCATCTATAGGATGAGGAAGGTATATAACCTTAATGTCTTTCAATGATATATCTCCTGCATATTTTCGCTTGAAATCCGTTTTTACTAATTTGAATTCCTGATTTAGTTGTTAGGAATTGCAATAGCTCTATTTGATAGTGAAGATTCACGTATCGCTTCCCCAACCTGTAATATGTGAACAAGATCTTCAATTGGTGTCGGAGATTTAGTCCCGCTTCTGGAAGAATTGAGAAAATCAGAAAAAAGTTTTTCTGCCATAAGCCCGCCGTATCCGCCATTACCCTGTGGTGATTTGAAAAAATTGCTGTAAGATGTGGCTCTTTGACCTCCAGTGCTCCATTCTTCATGGTCACTGTATAAATACAAGGTGTTATCCAAATCGCCCTGCCCCGGCATGTGAAAGGGAATACTAAGATATCCATTTGTCCCTCTAATGCCCAAATATAAATCACTCACACCCAATTTACTTGGGCCACAAAGTGAATAGCCAACGTGGACAGATCCAATAACCCCTGAGTCCAATCGTATAGCTGCTACAGCTGTATCTTCAACATTAACCTTGATTGTATGTTGGTTTCCAGTAAAACCTGTTACGTCGGTTATCCTTTGATCTAGTAAGAAAATAAGCATATCTAACATATGACAGGCTAACCACGAGGTTATACCACCCCCCATACTATCCTTGTCCAGTAAATAGGATTTATGGGGGTCTCTCCAATCAATCGTGCTGGCCAACAAACGAATTTCCACAGACATTATTTTACCAAGAGCACCATGGTCAATAGCATGTTTCATATCCAAAACTGCTGGATTTCTCCTCCACTGAAACATTGTCCCAAATGCCAAGTTTAATTTTGAAGCCTTTTGGGCCACCAAATCGAGTTTAGAAGAGTGAGTGGCAGCTGGTTTATCAGTCAAAATTGGAAAACCAGCATCCAAAATTCTATCGAAGATACCTGGAGCCAAATCTGGTCTTGAACAAACAGCTACTGCATCAAGATTTTCTATGTCAAGAATCTGATCAATATTTCTTGTCTTGGTTTTTACTTTTCCAGAAGCTTCACCTACAACATTAGGGTCTAATGGCATACCTGTTCCGTCTACGTCAGACGTAACACATAAATGTATCGAATCTAGTTGATCATTAGCTTCTAAATCTAAGATATGACCTGCAGCTGCGTGTCCATGTGTTGAAATAAAACCTATATTGAATTTTCGATTTGACATTCAAAAACTCCTTCAAGATATATCACAATATTATAAGCAACATGTAACTTATGCCAATTAATATTCTTGATAATAAATGTGTTACTGTACTGTTACCTACAGTTGCCCTAAACAAATTTAAATGACATGAATCTTAACTCAAGATATCAGATGTTATGAAAAATTGAGAAGCAGGTGTTTAGCTACTAAATTAACAACGAAAGTGTGATTAGATAATATCGGTAATATATTAAATGTCGTGGACCTTATCTTTCGTGAACTTAAAAGAATACAGATCAGCATCTTTAAGTTCAATCCTTAGCCGTACAGGAATCCCGTTAAGAGAAGCAAGAGAGGAGTCGCTACGCCAGGACACAATGCGTTTTAAATCGTCACCAAATATTTCCTCACATTTGTCCATCGAGAATTCAGGCACGGCATAACCGAGACTGTTTTGAATTTCAACTCGAATGGAACTACCCGCTGATCCAGAAAAATTAATCTCTAAATTGTTTCCTTCAAATATCATTGGTCTTGTTATAAGTTCACCACCAGCCAAATTACTCTGAACAGATACGAAGCCGTCTATTCTAAGCGTGTATCTTCTTAACTTGGCCGTATAGTCTGATTGGTGACTAAATTCACTGACAAATATAGATATCTCTTCAGGAGATCCTTCGACAAGGGATTCCGTTTGTATCAGTCCGTGGTTTTGATAATTGTCACCGTAGAACCAATTTCCAACTTTTTTCAATCCCGGCCTCAAAAATGCCTCCGGCCAAATATCAAAGTTTATGCCATCTCGGCTAGACATTAGCATCCCGTCAGTGATTGCAGTGCCCTCGCGTTCAGAGTGACTAGCTCTTATTCGGCGATAGTCCAATTGAGGCAACGATTTGGTAGATTCTGACCAACCACGGTCTGTATAGCGAGTTGGAAAACCAAGGTAAATATGAGGTGCCCTGTAATATGGGACGATTTGACTGGTATATAGCTCTCCGATGCGTCCGGGAGAATAGTTTAACCAAATCGGTTCAGGCCATTGGTAAAAATCCGAGGAAGTTGCCGTTTTTATATCTCTTCCAGGTAAATTCCCCAGGCTGTTAGTCCCTGGATAAAAATCACGATGGTATTCCCGATATGCTCCAACTACTGGGTCCCAAAATGCCAAATTCTGAGAATCAAAAGTGCCATCAGTAATTATAGGTCCGCTCGAAGATAAAGACCAATTTATCCCGTCCTGAGACTTGAATGAAGAAAGTCCTTGCTTATGAACACCTATTCCTATGGCTTTGTACAGTTGATCAGGCAGGCAGTCTGGATTTGTATCCTTGAATGGAGCAAAAGTGTAACTACCAGGACCATCCCAAATGATATTGTTATCCGATGAACCGTTAAATTCTACCAACCCGAGTGAAGGTTTGTACCAATTTATACCGTCTTTACTTTCGGCATAGCAGACAACTTGGTCGTGATCGTTATCAGGGTTATATGAGGTTACTTCATCTTCTGTGTAATCCGTATGACTACCACGATAGTACATCCTATATAGATCGGCATCTTGAAAAACTGTAACCACACCACTGGTGTTGCCTTCCCAGGGTTCGTCGAAAACAAGTGCTACGTTCTGTGGGGAAGGACGGTGTATGACCCTGGTAGCACCTTGCATACGGTCAATAATCCAATCGTCTATAAATGTTTCTAGCCTTGATCCAATATAAACAGGCCCTTTCATTCGTAAACTCCGATTCACCTACTCAAGGAATTAATTTAACCATTTTACTAGATACCCATACCTAACCTAACAGGAACGCAACGATAAGTTGAAGCCTATCATAGTTCAGCCATTGGTTTAGGCTTAAGCACAAAGTGGATCTTCAGGGTCCCATCTCCTGAAATCTGGCGAATTTACCTCGGTCAATTTTACCGCAGTATCACTCCATAGTTTTCCCCATTCCCGAAAATCGTGGAGTTCAGAATCTGGATTTGCCCGACTGCGAGCCACAAAACCTGGGAACCAACTTCTGCCTGTTGGTTCCCCTATAGGATTATATCGAAGGTCAAAACTCCACCTTATTTCATCACTTGTATTACGTAACGAAGTATGAGCGGTGAGTTTATTCATAAAAAGTATGTCACCTGGGTTCATCGGAAGGGAAATTATTTCTCCGAAAATCCTATCTTCAGGGATACCTTGTACTTGTTCTTTTCCAAAACAATGCAATCCTAGACCGTTTTTATGACTTCCTCTGACCACTTGTAAACATCCATTATTCGTATTCGCTGCAGTGATCGGTACCCAGACTGTGAGGATATTGGAATTATCGGCTTCGTCTGTCACTGCTCCCAAATCCTGATGCCAAAAAGTTTTACCTGTGTATGTATTATCACGGGCTTCAGCTGAAAGAAAGTGTTCTGGAGGTTTAATACGAACATGTTGAACAGGATTTGAAAATATCTCAGGACCTATAACTTGTTCGATCATATCAAGCAATCTTGGATTTTTCAGCAAATTAAATACTGCCTCACCATTGTGTATACGGTCCTCAACACCAAATTGACTCTCTGTAAAAGAAATATCGATCCAGCTATAGTATTTCCCTTCTGTCTCCTTAGCTATAGCACAAATTTTTTCCTCTAGCGGAACATTTTTATAATTACTACTCAAAGTACCTTCGTCATACCATTTTTGTGCCAGATCATCGATCAAGTTTCCATACTCATCAACTATTGGCTGTAAATCTTTCTGATAATCTAAAATATCTTCTAGTACAAGATATCCATCTTGGTCAAATTGAGTCAGGTGAGTTGTATCTAATAACATTTGGCCCTTTAAAATGTGTTCTTGTGTAATTAATCTGCCATCCCGTGATCAAGTGCAAACTGCCTTGTGAATACTGCGAGTTCTTCAGGTGTTTCACCATTTTCAGGCACGGATGTTTCAAATGTATAAGGGCCCTGATAATCAATTTTATTGAGAGTATCAAGAAGATTATCCCAATTGAGATAACCACGAGTTGGCCCCCTGTGATCAGTGCCATCTTCTGTTCCTTCAACGTCATGGAGATGTGTCCCGCACAGTCGAGATCCAGCAGATCGAATCTCCTCAACGATATCATTGCCTAGTACGCCCACATGGCCTGTATCGAGTATTAATCCAAGGTGCTCCGATGGATAAGGCTCAACTAGTGTCCGTAACGTCGCCATCGTTCGGTAAGGATAATCACAATGATAGGGCAGATTCTCAAGATTGATACGTACACCAGCGTCCTGTGCAACAGGCACCAGTCTGTCCAATGATATAGCTACTCCTTCTTTAATCCTTTCAGAGGTAGCAGGATCAAATGCATTCTCAACAAATATCGGGTTAGGGATCGGGTGAATCACCATGTCAGTACCACCAAGATCTGAGAGAAACAAAATATAGTCATGTAAAGTTGAGATCTCCTGCTTACGCCATTCTTTATCAGTCGTACCAAGGGTAGTACGGCCAGACGGCGCATGCATAGTACGGATTTTAAGTCCTCTTGATTCTACCCTGAAAAGAAAATCCGAAAGATTCTTCCCAGTTAACCTTCGTACAAGATGTGGATCCTGGCCTGAAACTTCAACTTGAGGAAATCCTACAGAAGCCACAATATCTAATGCCTGCTCAATCCCACGATCTTTGAATCCCGATGTACTGTAGCTAGTATCGTCCATTTCTCTCCCCAGACAATATTATAAATCAGGTTGTCAAAATATATGAAAAAGAAAAAAAGGAAAAGAATATTATAAAAAACTCTAATACCAGATCATCTAGTAATCCAAAAATCATGTTACCAACAAAAATAAGACACCCTTGTTTAATTCAGGGTGTCTTATTTTTGTTACTTTGAATTGATAGATTGTTATTAGGCTTTTTGTCTAATAAGATTAACTCCACTTGCTACCGTTGCAATCATCACGGCAAGGAATATTATAAAAGCAGCCCCTCCGCCATCAATCCCACCGACGTTGATAATCAACATTATTACAGCAATAACTGCGAGTATATAACCTACAATTTTACTAATTTTATCAGTGGTTTGCAATGCTGAAGCTAGACCTGTAAATCCTACACTCAAGAAAATAAATGTCCAAATAAAGTTATTGCCTGCATATTCAGCAACCGCTTGTATAGTCAAGGCGTTTACTTCATCCCCTTTAATCCAGGCACGGGCTGCTGCAAAGTTAAAATCCATTGACATCATCATGCCAGCAGCAGCTACCGGCATTGCTATAGATGCTACTACTACAAGTGCATTGCCTTTCTTATCATCACCTTGCAATAACCTGGCCCAAAGAGTGTAACCAAGAAACATTCCCATCATAGCCAAGCCACCTATAGTAGCCACTACATATGTAAGATGAACGTGTTCCATTCCAGCCTCTATACTGGCTTTTGCTAGTTCTTGACCTTTAAGACCATCTTCTCCGGTTCCAATGACAGCTGGGAAAACAACAGCGAACATCACGATCATCAATATTGGCGAAACAGCAAGCAGATACCCTGACAAGTTCTTAGAGCTCATAAATAAAACCTCCTGTAGTATTTTAGACAGTCTAACTATAATTATTTAACGATGCACTATATTAGTAAAGTGGATTTCCAGTACTATTTATAATAAAAGCCACGCACAGCACGTCTATAATTACACAACAGTAAGAAAACACCATTAACAGCTATCAGTCTAAATCAACCAGTTTATATTCGTGCCGGCCACGCCGAGTATTATGTGAAATGTGGTATATACATTTCGTTAAGACGATTTACAACCGAACTTTGGAATAAAATGGAGTATTTGAATAATGGATGACAGAACCAAAGCAGCAGTTATAAAAGGCATTATCTTCGGAGGATTAATGGCGGTTGCAATTGGTATCGTAATAGGCATTTTATCAGGAACAACTTCTGCAACCAGGATTATAGTTTATTTTGTTTTTGGGGCTGTTGGAGGAGGATTTGCTCAATGGAGAAAATTCAAAGGGTAAAGACTTAGCTTAACAGGTAGTTTTGTTATATCGGTTATTGTTTTGTAATGAATCAAGTCTGCAAAGAAACTACAGATGGCTGTTGAGGGGTATTAAGATGAAGTCATCTGACCAATATTATTACTTTGGACAATAGGCATTAGCGCATGGATGACGTCTAAATTCCACAGATTTGTCGGTAAAGACACTTATTTCCGCAGAAGCTTTGCTATCGAATGCTTCTAGTAGTAAGTATTCCATATGATCACTACCGGGCTTGTAGAAGACCTTGAACTTGAAATACAGGTGTGGCAATTCCGCGCCAAATGGAATGATTTTTGCTACGCCTACATTTTCATTCCCCGACAACAAAAAAAACATGCTTCGACCATATGGTTTACCCGGATATAGAGAAGTTCCGACCGGGCCAAGTCGATTCGATTCTACAAGCAATCCAGATAAACCAGGATTACTTTCCAGCGTTTTCCAGAAAGTGTCTCTACTAAGATCAACTGTTTTAGTAAGATGAATAACTGACCAGGCAGCACCAAACGCCGAGGATTCGAAGGCATCGAGTGTATCATTCTTGAACCAAGTTCCCCAAACAAGTCCATCTCCATCAATACTACTCTGGCTCTTTGTGAGGTCAGTAAAGGGGTGGTCACCTTCAGCTACAAGCCGTTCGTGATACGGCTTGTAGGCATCTAGTATTGATTTCCTGGTTTCCTCCTCAAAGTAGTCAAAAGGATTGCCGCGTCTTTCCCACCAGTCCCCATATCCATCGGGCGATGACAATAGACTTCTATCCTCAACTCCCATGTCAACTATATT
>CEUZ01270720.1_pt1 | contig 23313 bp, 22 predicted proteins | sample 361511 | NCBI WGS metagenome assembly CEUZ01 (sample SAMEA2622822, study PRJEB7988) | marine metagenome | biome: marine biome (ENVO:00000447); feature: surface water layer (ENVO:00002042); material: "saline water (ENVO:00002010), including plankton (ENVO:xxxxxxxx)" | depth 5 m | reverse complement strand
GATGGTGAAAAATACGATCATGCTGAATTTTGCACTTGGATGGCTGAAAAAACTATTATCGCCATGGTTCCAAGGTTTATTGAGATATTTGACGGTGGATTCCCTATGACAGCTTCCCAAAAGGTTAAAGTAGCAGAACTTAAAGAAATTAACGACAAAACTTGGGATAGAGCCAAAACGGGACTAAAATTTAGCGCTAGAAAATAGTAAGATTTTGGCACGATTTTTGCACTACATTCAAAAAAGAGATGTTCCTTTCGTACTATTTCTTTTAAATGTATCATTATAAAGATACAAATTTTTAATATTTGGAGGAATCAATATGAAAATGATTCAGGCTGTGATTAAGCCCTTTAAGTTAGATGACGTTAAAGAAGCATTAAAAGCTGCTGGAGTAACTGGAATGACAGTTTCTGAGGTCAAGGGTTTCGGTAGACAAAAAGGACACACAGAAGTTTATAGAGGAGCTGAGTATGAGATAGAATTTATACCTAAAGTTCAAATAGAAATTGCTGTACCAGACGATAAAGTTGACGGTGTAATCAGTGCTATTCAATCTTCTGCCAATACAGATAAAATAGGAGATGGAAAGATTTTTGTTTTACCTATCGAACAGGCTATTAGAATTAGAACTGGCGAAAGTGGCGACTCAGCAGTATAAAAAAAATAATAGTTTTTCAATATGAAATATTTAGGAGGTGTTTCATGGGATATAAAGTTAATGATGTTTTGAAGCTAATAAAATCTAAAAAAGTTGAATTTGTAGATTTAAGATTTTGTGATTTGTTAGGTACTTGGCAGCATACTTCATTCCCTGCTTCAGAAATTGATGCAGGAGTTTTTAAGGATGGTTTGGGTTTCGATGGTTCAAGTATTAGAGCATGGCAGGACATAAATAACAGTGATATGTTGATTATTCCTGATCCTGCTACAGCAGTTTTGGATCCATTTACATCTCACCCTACTCTATCAATAATTTGTGATATTAAGGATGCTATTACTAAACAGAGATATGATAAAGATCCAAGATATGTTGCAACAAAAGCAGAAAATTATCTTAAAAAAACAGGTGTTGGAGACAAAGCGTTCTTTGGTCCAGAATTAGAATTTTTTATTTTTGATGATGTTAGATATGAGTTCTCTCCAAACCAAGCATTTCATTCAGTTGACTCTGTAGAGGGTGAATGGAATTCAGGAGAAGACGAAGTTCCAAATCTTGGACATAAAATTAGATACAAGCAAGGGTATTTCCCGACTTCGCCTAATGATACTTATCAAGATGTAAGGTCGGAAATGGTTAGTGTTATGCAAGACTGTGGTCTTACAGTTGAGTGTCATCATCATGAAGTTGGAGGTCCAGGTCAAGCTGAAATAGATATAAAATTTGCTCCGCTAAAAGAAATGGCAGATAATGTTATGTGGTATAAATATATTGTTAAAAATGTTGCAAAACTTCATGGTAAATCAGCTACTTTTATGCCTAAACCTGTATACGTAGATAATGGCTCTGGGATGCATGTTCATCAATCTATTTGGAAAGGGTCAAGTCCCCTATTCGCAGGAAAAAAATACGCGGGCTTAAGTGATACTGCGTTACATTATGTAGGAGGAGTTTTAAAGCATGCTCGAGCAATTTGTGCATTCTCAAACTCTACAATTAATTCATACAAAAGACTCGTGCCTGGGTATGAAGCACCTATTATTCTTGCTCATTCAGCAAGAAATAGAAGTGCTGCTATAAGAATTCCAATGTATTCAGAGAGCCCTAAAGCAAAAAGAATTGAAACCAGATTTCCAGATCCTGCTGGAAATTGCTATCTAATTTTTTCTGCTCTTTTAATGGCTGGTCTCGATGGAATTAGAAATAAAATCAAGCCAACTCCTGAATTAGAGAAAGACATATATTCTCTCTCCGAAAGGGAGTTAAATAGGTATCCTTCTGTTCCTGCAGCACTAGATGAAGCTTTAGATGCTTTAAAGAAAGATCACAAGTTTCTTTTAGAAGGTGGAGTATTCACTGAGGATTTAATTGAAGCATACATTAATTATAAAATGGATGAGGAAATTACACCTTGGCGTGCACGACCTAATCCATTTGAATTTGTAATGTACTACAGTGTTTAAAAAAATAATGATAAAAGCTCTAGCGATAAAACCTTAGGGCTTTTATCTGTTTGTTTTTACTCCGTTTCTTTTACAGTCTTTTTTTATTTCACATTTTGTACAATATGGTGAAATTGGTTTGCAAATCTTTTGACCATAAAATACCAATAAAGAATTTATAGGTTTCCAGTATTTTTTGGGCAATTTCTTTCTAAGAGCAAACTCGGTTTCATCAGGAGTTTTAGTTTCGACGTATCCTATTCTATTGAATATCCTATGCACATGGGTATCAACACAAATACCAGGCTTATCGTATCCCAATGTTACAACTAAGTTTGCAGTCTTCCTTCCAACACCATTAAATTTCAATAATTCATCTATTGAATCTGGAGTTATTCCATTATGTTCAATTTCAATTTTTTTAGATAAATTCCTTATGACTTTTGATTTATTTTTATAGAAACCGCAAGGATAAATTGCTTTTTGTATCTCTCTTATAGTTAAAGATGACATTCGTTGTGGTGTAGTAGCAAGTTTGAATAACGACTTGGCAGATTCATAAGTTACTTCATCTTTAGTTCTTAAGCTAATTATTGTGGAGACTAAAACCTTAAAAGGATTCTTTTTCCTATTTAGCTGAACAAAGCTTTCTACAGCAGTAGGAGGGCTGTTTCTCCTGCATTTCTGCATTTTTCTGATTATTCTCCCTATTGTCTTTTCGTCCATACTATTAAAAGTTAGCAGATTTTCTAAATTTATAAAATCGTTTAACATAAATATGTGATTATAGATAAAAAACAATTATCTGATTTGCCGGAGAATCCTGGAATATACATATTCAAAAATCAGGACAACAAGCCAATCTATATTGGTAAGGCAAAAAATATAAAAAAGCGTGTAAAATCTTATTTTTATAGCTCAAAAAATCTGAGGGGAAAAATAGATTTTTTAATGGAAGAAGCAAATAGCTTAGACTTTATTTCTACTCAAACTGAAGCGGATGCATTAATATTAGAAAATAAAGCTATAAAAAATAAACAACCCAAATATAATGTTCTTCTGAAAGATGATAAAACGTATGCATCTTTAAAATTAGAGATAAACAAACTTTATCCTAGAATTTCAATTTCCAGAAAATGTGATGACCAAGAATCGATATATCTAGGTCCTTTTAAGTCTTCGAATGCATTATATAAAACTAAAAGATTAATACAAAAAATGTTTGGAATTAGAGATTGTAGTGATAATAAATTTAATAGACACAGAATTAGAGCCTGTATATTTAAAAATATAGGATTATGTTTAGGTCCTTGCGACGAAAATGGATTAGAAAAGAAGTATAAAGACAACATGGATTCTGTAGTAAATATATTCAACGGAAAATTAAATAAATTAGGAAGTAAAATTAAGAAAAATATGGAATCAATGGCTACACAAGAAAGATTTGAAGAAGCAGCTTTTTATAGAGATCAACTAGAAATACTTAATACTACTAATCTTTTTGATAATCAAATATTAAAGAAAATAGGAAATTTAGATGTAGTAGGCTTTAAAACTCAAAACAATAAGGTTCAAATAATTATATTGTTTCTCAGAGGAGGATATATTATAGATAAAGCTGATTTGTATTTTACAAGTAAAACAAAACAACTACAGATGGAAATTTATCAAATTATCTCCCAATTTTATTCAAAACAAATTTCTATACCCAATACTGTTCTAGTATCTGATAAATTTATTTATTTAACTGAACTAAAGGAGGATTTATTAGAGATAAGTTCACGCAAGATAAAAGTTGAAGCTCCAAAGAAGGGTAAAAAAAATATGCTTATTGAATTAGCAACTAAAAATGCAGATGATTATATAAAAAAGAATATCAAATCCGAAAAGGATACTAGCTCATTATTAGAGGGTTTAAAAAGGATAATGAATTTGGATAGAATTCCTAGAAGGATTGAATGCTTCGATATATCAAATATTCAAGGAAAAAACTCAGTCGGTTCGATGGTAACCTTTATAAATGGAAAATCGGAGAAAAATCTTTATAGGAAATTTAAAATTAAGACACGTGGACCGAATGATTACGCAATGATGGAAGAAGTAGTATCAAGAAGATTAAAAAGAATTGGGGAATCTGGATGGGAAAAACCCGACTTGCTTCTTATTGATGGAGGAAAAGGTCATCTGAATAAAATACATAAAATTGTAGATAGTGATATTAATATTGCTTCCATTGCTAAATCTAAAAATAAACAAGAGAGAGACAAAATATATTTGCCTAATAAAAAATTACCTGTCGACTTCAATAGCAACCAAGATGAGCTTAATATATTAATTAAAGCAAGAGATGAGGCTCATCGTTTTGCAATTGGTTTTCATAAATCAAAGAGAAGTAAGGCTATGTTTAGTTAAAATCTAGCTTAAAAGAAAATCAATTATTCCCATCGCTATATATTTTTTGTTTTCAGCTTGCTTATAGATTATAGAATTAGCAGATTCGATGATTTCCTGAGTGACTTCTTCTCCAATATGTGCAGGTAGACAATGCATAAATAGATAATCTTTTTTAGCTAATTTTATCAAATCTGAATTTACCTGATAATTTTTAAAATCTTTAATTCTTTTCTTTTCCTCGCCTTCGCTTCCCATACTAGTCCAAACGTCTGTATATACAACATCTGCTTCACTAATCGCTTCAAATGGGTCTTCCTTCCAATATTTCATCTCTTTAGGTTCGTATCCAACTGGGGTGCAAATAGTTAAATTCAAATCTAAGATCTCCGCAATGGAATTTAGAGAATTAGCAATATTGTTACCATCCCCTAAATAAACTATTTTTAAATCTTTTATCTCCTTACGTGATTGATTTTCATTTTGAATTGTGAAAATATCTGAAATAATTTGAGTTGGGTGCTCTAAATCTGAAAGTGCATTAATTGTTGGTATTGAAGAAAATTTAGAAAATTCTTCTAAGTTTTTATGGTTCGATGTTCTGTAAACCAAAGCATCAAGGTAAAGGGAGAATATTTTTCCTGTCTCTTCTATTGATTCACCTCTTGATATTTGTGTATCAGACTTATTTATATAAATAGGGTTAGCTCCTAATTTAGATATAGCTGCCTCAAAAGAAAGTCTTGTTCTAGTTGAAAATTTTTCAAACAATAATCCGATAATCTTTCCTTGATGTTTCTCGCTGATTTTATTACTTTTAAAAGATTTTGCTGAATCAAAAATAGATTCTAAATCTTCTTTTGTAAAATCTGAAGTTACTATTAACGACTTACTCATTTATTTCTTCAAAAACAGAATTAAATATTTCTATTGATTTCCTTATCTCAGTAAGTTTAACATTAAGAGGTGGTAAGATTCTAATATTAAATTTTTCTGTAAGTATTACCAAAAGTCCTTTTTTTATACATAACTGAGAAAATTGTTTTGCAACCTTATCAGAATAGAACTCAACAGCCAATATTAAACCTAATCCTCTTACTTCTCTCACAGCATTATGTTTCTCAATTTTTTTTAACTCATCAAGAAAATACTTACCTTTCTTCTCTATTTCTTTAAGAAAACTCTTCTTGTTTATTTGGCTCAAGTACGCAAGCCCAGCTGACATAGACAAGGGATTTCCGCCCATAGTTGTACCATGCGATCCTGGTGTCAAAAAATCTGCTATTTTTGAATTAGCAAGTATTGCACCGCAAGGAAGGCCGCCTCCCAGTCCTTTGGCTAAACAGATAATATCTGGTTTTAAATTAAAATGTTCATGGCAATATAATTTTCCCGTTCTTCCCAAACCAACTTGAATTTCATCAAGTATAAGTAAAATTTTGTTTCTTCTACATATATTTTGAATTTTATTTAAATAACTTTTCTCTGCGAATTTAACACCAGCCTCACCTTGAATTGGCTCTAGTATTATTGCAGCTATATTTTTATTTTTTCTTACGACTTCTTCTATCTTATTAATATTATTAAATTCTACGGATTTAAAGCCTGGCACTAAAGGATAAAAGCCTTGTCTATATTTGTTTGGACTAGTGGCACTTAAAGACCCTAGTGTTCTCCCATGAAATGCCCCTGAAACGGATATAATAACTTTCTTTTTTCCATTAAAAATCCCCCACTTTCTTGCTAGCTTAATTGCTGCTTCATTTGCTTCAGTTCCACTATTGCAAAAAAAAGCTTTATATCCTGGCTTAGATTTTATCAATTCTTTTGCAAAATCAATCTGTTCTTCTATTAGAAATAGATTGGAAACATGGGTAATTTTCTTTAATTGGCTAATAATTGATGAATTTATTTTTTTATTATTATGTCCAAGGTTGTTTACAGCTATACCACTAGTAAAATCCAAATACTTTTTACCCTTGGAATCATAAACCCATGAACCTGCCCCCTTTACTATACTTATCGGGTATCTTTGATAATTCTGAATTAAATATTTATTGTTTTTAAAAATTAACCCTGACTTTTTCAAAATTTCCTCATAATAAAATCTCTGTCCCTATTCCCGCATCAGTAAAAGTTTCCAATATAACGGCATGCGGAATCCTGCCGTCAACAATATGAGCTTTTGCAACTCCTCCAGATAAAGCTTCAACTAAACATTTAACCTTTGGGAGCATCCCCTTTTTTATAATCCCTTTCTTGATAAGAGAATTTGCTTGGCTCTTACTTAGCGATGATATCAATTTCCCATTTTTACCAGATATTCCAGAAACATTTGTAAGAACAATTAATTTTTCTGCTTTTATCGAGGAAGCGACCTTTGAAGCTACATGATCAGCATTAATATTATAAGTAACGCCTCTATTGTCACAACCAATTGGTGCCACTACTGGTATGTAGCCTAAATCTTGCAATTTCTTAATAGACTTTGTATTGACCTTAATTATTTCTCCTACCCTTCCCAAGTCGCCATCAGCGGATTTAAGCTTCTTCACTTTAAGTAATTGATTATCTTTGCCGGAAACACCAATTGCATTACCACCATTATAATTAATTTTTAATACAATTTCCTTGTTTACTTTGCTAATCAAAGTTTTTTCAACTATCTTCATGCTTTTATCACAAGTAATTCTAAGTCCATTTATAAATTCTGACTCAATACCACTAAGTTTCAATGCTTTATTGATTTCAATTCCTCCTCCATGTACAACAATGGGATTTATACCAACCAATTTCATCAAAACTAAATCTGTTGCAAAGTTAGAAAAATCTTTTGAACCTATGCTTCCACCATATTTAAGTACAATGGTTTTCGAATTAAATTTTTTAATATACGGCAAAGCTTCAATTAAAGTCTTTGCGATTTGAATATTCTTCTTCATGCTGTAATTACGCTTAAATAATAATTCTATTTTTTATAAAAATTATTTATAAGATTATACTTAGTTTTTATTTCATTTACATGCTCATATACTTCAGTAGAAGCAATATTTTTATGATCAAGCATAGTTTTTACCTCAGCTGTTGTAGCGCCGTTCAACAATAAACATGTAGCAAATGTGTGTCTAAAAGTATGAGGGTGGACTCTATAGCCAAGTGATTTTAATGAATATTTCTCTACTATTTTATAAATTAGGTGTCTTGAAATTCTCCCTCCTCTATTATTAGCAAATAACTGGTTATGATCGAAAGATTTTCTTTTTCTCAGATTAACATAATCAGTCATTGCTGGTTTAAGATAATGAGACTCAATAGGAATTTCAACCTTTTCTCCTCTTTTTCTTGTAACGTTTTTAATTATATTATTATCTAAATCTATATTTCCAATACTTATATTTGCAACTTCCGATGCTCTTAATCCTGAAAAAATAAGAACAAAAAGTATAGAAACATCTCTTAATTGAAGATAATTATCTTTGCTACCTTTATAAAGCTTCTCTAGCTCTTCAACAAAGAGATAAAGCTTTTTTTGATCTATATAGTTCTTGTGTTCAATGCTTTTTTCATGCTTTCCTATTAATTCAGTACGATCTATTCCTTTTAAATAATTTTTGTCTAATATCCCTTCCCTTTCCAAATATGTAAAAAATTTAGAAAATGCGGAAATTTTTTTTGACGCAGTTCTTCTTAGTTTGCCTTTAAGCTTAAGATTATTCTTATACTTGTCTGAAAAAATAATATTTTGAAAGTAGTTTGTAATGGTTTCTTTGCTTATAGCTTTGGAAAATTTTTTTGAATCCACATTTCCTTTGACACAGTTTTGTTCTGAAAAGTAAAAAAGTATATCGCCCAAATAAGTAACTACTGTGTTTTCAGACAAGTTCTCTCCTCTTAAGTGTCTTTCAAAAGTTCTCAACAAATTGTTAACATCCATATGTTGAATATAAATCATTATTATTTATTTAGTCAATCAAAAAAGTATTAAATACAAATTGCGTGAGAATATGAAATGTGAGATAATAAATTTATGTATAAAGTCGGTGATAAAGCCGTCTACCCATCCCATGGCCTTGTTACGGTAGCCTCAATTGAAGAAAAAAATATTGCTAATGTTTCGCATAAATTCCTAATCCTTAAAGTGGTAGATAGCGATGTAACTGTTATGATTCCCCAGAGTTCAGTGAATGCGAGGGGCTTAAGGCCTATTGCAAAAAAAAGCGAGCTAAAAGAATTATGGCTCTTAATTAAGGGGAAAAGTAGGTATAAAATCGAGGACAATGTTAGTTGGAATAAAAGATATAGGACATATACGGAAAAATTAAAGACAGGGAATATAATTAAAGCTGGTGAAGTTTTTAGAGAAATTAATGATATTTCGAAAACAAAAGAGTTGTCTTTTGGTGAACAAAAAATACTTGAAAATGCTTTTACAAGATTAGTTAAAGAAATTAGTGCAACTGAAAAGACTAAGGAAGAAGAAACAGAAAAGCATCTCAGGAAACTTCTAAATAAAAAAGATTTAATCAATATTTAGATTTTTTCCATCAATAGCATCTATTAAATCTTTACCAAGATAATTTAGAATTGTAGGAAACAAATCAACGGTTCTTATATTCTTATCATTTATTTTTTTGTTTACAATTAGAGGGACAACCATATGTTCTCTTTTAAGAGAGCCGTGAGAAGACTTGTGTTCAGGATATTCGTAATCTTTTCTTAGATCATAACCCGTTTCTGCACTTATAACTATATCTCCGCATCTTGGTGATTTAAAAAGCTGAACAATCTGTGTAATTGCATCAGGATAATCAGAATTCTGAGTCTCTCTTAAAATTTCTTCAAAACTGAGCATCTCATTCATTTCTTTATAATTAAACGGATCATCTTTTAATGGTTTATAGTAAATTAGATTTTCTTTTTCTTCTATTAATGCAAAACCTTTCTTGCTTCTAACTTGGATTTGTTGTTTTTCATTTAAAGTAAGAACTAAATCAATACCATCAGTTTTTAACAAGTCATTAATCAATTTGTCGGATTCCGGAAAATGAGTTTTATTTTTCCAATCAGACTCACTCCTTAGGTATATATGAGCCATTGAATTGCCTGAAACCATAACCGAACAATCTATATCTGATAAATATTTATTAAATATCATAGGATAAGATAAAACCTTATGTCCTCTTGATTGAAGAAACTCTACTAAATCTATGTGAATAGCAGTGTCAGAATGGCCATGATCACTAGTAATAATCAATAGCGTATCTTTCATCTCATTTCTTTTTTTTATTTTATTAATAACTAAACCCAGATTTAAATCAAACTCTTTATAAGAATCTATTACAGCATTATGATTGCACCCATATATATGGGAGTTTGAATCTACTCCATGCAAACAACAAAAAATAAATTCCGCATCTGTATCTATCACCTCTAGTAGTTTTTTCATCGCCAAAGAGTCGATATCGTTTGAACCAAAGAAGTGTGATTTCATTTTGTAATATATCTTCGCTAACTTTGTCATATTGAACTTTGGGTTGATTCCTTTAGTTATTTCATTAAATATTGATCTTGATTGAGGAATGTATTCAAATATTGTCTTTTTTGATTTTTTAATATCCGAATTAAGAAATATAGATTCAATACCTACATAGCTTCTATGTCCATCGCGATTCCACTTACTCTTAGAATATTTATATTTATCAAACCATCTAATTCCTGGAAGATTTGCATTCCCTGGATATAGACCCATGAGAAATGGAACATATGCAGGACCTGTTGTTGATGGAAATACCGTTATAGCACTTTGATTAGACCCTTTATTCTCTATTAGATTCTTTAAATTAGGTAAATAACCTAAATCTAAATATTTGTTTATGGCTTCAACTCTAGAACCATCTAGAAGTAAAAATATAACTCTTTTCATTTTAGCTAGGCTAGACCTGCTCCTTTTCCCAATCTTCTTTTGATATTACATATCCTTGCTTATCACGATAAACTCTTTCTCCTTTAGAGACCTCGATTAGTTCATCATTCCATCTCTCATATTTTAGCCATCTTTCAGGATAGGGGACATATTTTTCATCATCAGTTTGATTATAAAGTTGATTAAATCTTTGAGCCAAATCTTCGGCACTTAGATTAGTATTTATCTTCAAATATTCTAGTCTTGCTTTTTTCTTATTTATCTTTCTTCCTGCAAGCAACTTCCAAAATACCTCAAAATCATTATCTAATTTAGATAGCAGCTTGGTTCCTCTTTCTGCTTTAATCTTACTTCCTCTTTGTGTCTTGTATATCATTTTTTTGATGGAGAATAAAGATTCAAAGAGTCGGTCCATATGCTTTTTCTTATGTAAAGCCATTAATGTAATTCGGATTCTTGATTTGCCAGCTGGGACTGATGGCGGTCTTACAGCTGGAATAAATACACCATTAGACAAGAGTGAATCTGAAACTTTTAGAGTTTCTTTTTCTCCACCTATTAATATTGGAACAATAGCCGTTTGGGAATTAAAATGAGGAAACTGATTCTCATCTAAAAAGTTCGACAGGTTTTTTATATTGTTACTTAGGTTTTCTCTTATAGAATTGTTTTCACGAATAATTCTTATTGCTGAAATCGAAGCATTAAGAGTAGATGCTGGAAGAGATGTGTCAAATATAAATGATCGTGCTTTATTTTTTAGAAAGTCTATCAAATCAAAGGATCCTGCTACATATCCTCCAATTGAACCTATTGCTTTAGAGAGAGTACCCATACATATATCTACTTTGTCTTCAATATTAAAAAACTCACTAGCACCAGCACCATTTTTCCCAAGAACTCCTGTAGCATGAGCCTCGTCTATCATTGATATACAGTCATATTTTTTACACAATTCAATTATTTTATCTAACGGGGCTATATCTCCATCCATGCTAAAGACGCTATCTGTTAGAATCATTCTTTGATTCATTCCTTTAGAGAACGAGATAATTTTTCTTTCCAGGTCTTCCATGTCGCAATGTTTGTAAATTACAGTCTTGGCTTTCGAAATTTTACAGCCATCTATTAGTGATGCATGATTAAGTTCATCGCTAAAAATAACATCATTTTCTCCCATTAGACTTGAAATTGTCCCTATGTTTGCCAAATAACCGGAACTAAAAACTATTGCGTCTTCAGTTTTTTTGAAAGCCGCTATTTCTTTTTCTAGTTCTTTATGTAATGATGATGTTCCAGTAACAAGTCTAGACCCACCTGTTCCTGTACCAAAAATTTTTAAGCCATCTATAGATGCTTTTACAACCTCGGGATTTATGGTTATACCTAAATAGTTGTTTGATGCAAATTGGTATAATTCCTTATTTGCAATTTTTATTTCTGGACCCATAGAGCTAGAAATTTCTATTAAGGTCCTATGTAAATTTGCTCTCTTAATATCTTTTAGTTGTTTCGATATCGATTTCTCAAAATTATTCTTTTTCATCCTCAGTAACTATTTTAATACATTTATATATTGATCTAGTAAGTTTTTTAAGCTCTTTTTCTTTTATTGAAACAGGAGGCATTATAACTATAGTGTCACCTAATGGTCTAATCAAAACACCCTCTTCTTTTGCTAAATCACATACTTTTTTACCTATCCTTTCATTTATTTTATAAGAAATACCCTTGCTTGGATCTTTTTTTAAATCAATGCCTGCCATAAGACCTTTATTTCTTATGTCGCTTACATGACTAAGCCCCCTAAATTCTTTTAATTCGTCCTCTAAAATTTCAACAGTTTTCTTTATTTTGAAAATAGTTTTTTCTTCTTCAAAAATTTCCAAATTAGCAATACCAGTTGCACAGGCTAGAGGATTTCCACTGTAGCTATGACCATGGAAGAAAGTTTTAAGTTCATCCGCTTCTCCTAGAAAAGCATCAAAAATATCTTGTGTTGTTATTGTGGCCGACAGTGGCAAATAGCCACTGGTTAAACCTTTACCAAGAACTAGTATGTCGGGTGTAACACTATCATGATTGCAGGCAAACATTTCTCCTGTCCTTCCAAATGCAGTTGCTACTTCGTCTGCAATTAAAAGAATATTGTATTTATCACAAAGGATTTTAATTTTCTTTAAATATCCAGGACTGGCAACTTTTATTCCACCTGCAGCTTGAACATAAGGTTCAAGAATAATCGCAGCTACTTCATCAGATTTTTTATCCAGAATCTCTTCTAGTTCAAGAAGTGTTTGATTCGAAGAATCATATGAAGAAATCTGTAAGGACTCAAAGAGAAGAGGCTTATAAGTTGAATGAAAAATATCAATTCCTCCAACAGAAACCGCTCCTAATGTGTCTCCATGGTATCCGTCTTTGAGACAAATAAATTTCTGTTTTTCTGGCTTGTTTCTTAGAATCCAATAATGAAAAGCCATCTTTAATGCGACTTCTACAGCACTTGCTCCATCTCCAGAATAAAAGACTTTTTTCAACCCTTTAGGTGCTATATCAATTAGTTTTTTTGCTAAAATAGCTGCTGATGGGTTTGTAATACCTAACAGAGTAGAATGTGAATTCTTATTTAATTGTTTTTTAACAGCATTGTCAATTTTTTCTACTTTGTGACCATGTATATTCACCCACAAAGAAGAAACACCATCAATATATTTTTTACCATCAGAATCAATTAAATAGACGCCATCAGAATCCTCAATTACAAGAGGCTCTTCTTCTGCATACTCTTTCATTTGGGTAAAAGGATGCCAAATATAATCTAGATCATATGATTTAATATTTGATTTTGAGGTCATTATAGATTTTAGATTTAGCTGTATCTATCCCTAATAGGTATTTCTAAGTCTTCTATCATTTTAAGATCCTCTTCCGGAGATCGGCCTACAGTAGTTAAATAATTGCCTATTATCATTCCATTTGATCCAGCCATAATTCCCATAGATTGAAGATCTCTTAATGTGATTTCTCTTCCGCCACCTGACATTAAAACTTTACTAGGCATTATCAATCTAAAAATCGCAATAGTTTTAATAGCTTCCAAACTGGGCAAAGGCTTCAAATGACCTAAAGGAGTCCCCTTTCTTGGATTAAGAAAATTAATTGGAACAGTGTGTGGATCAAGTTCTTTAATCTCAAAAGCTAGTTGTATCCTTTGTTTGACAGTTTCTCCCATACCAATTATTCCGCCGCAACAGAGCTCCATCCCAGCCTCTTTCACAAGTTTTGCTGTGCTAACTCTATCTTCATAAGTATGAGTAGAGCAAATGTTAGGGAAGTACTCCTTGCAAGCTTCTATGTTGTGATTATATCTCCATACTCCTACTTCACCCAGAGCATCTGCTTGTTCTTTAGTTAAACTACCTAAAGAACAACCTATCTCGAGTTTAGTATGTTTCTTAATTAATTCTATAGATTCTAAAACTTTTTGAAATTGTCTTTTGTTTGGACCTTTGACTGCAATAACTATACAAAAATCAAATGCACCCATTTTTTCTGATTGGAGCGCTGCTTGAAGGACCTCGTCTGGATCTAAAAAGGGATGCTTAGAAATTGGCGAAGAATAATGTACCGACTGTGAGCAAAACGAACAATCTTCTGAGCAATCTCCTGTTTTGGCACTAATAATTGATCTAAGGAAAACTCCGTCACCCTTATATTTCAAAGTCACTCTTCTTGCAAGAGATGTAAGTTCTAAAATTTTGTCATTAGGTGTATTTGTAAGCTCTAAAGCCTCATCAAAGGTAATATCTTCTTCTTTGTTAAGTAGCCTATCTTCTAATTTAGTAAAATCCATTTTTATATCTTCCAAAAAACTCTATGTATTTTACATACAATATAAGCTTTATTCAATCTAGGTTATAATTTCTTACTGTGGCGGAACTCACTTTAGAAGAGAAAAAAAGGGCTATATGGGAAGATGTAAGCTCCAGTTTTTCTATGTGTCAGGTAATAACTGATTTTCCTAGCCAACTAATCCATAATGAGGATTTGCCTCGTTTAATATACAAGGGAAAAGCTGTTCTTAGTGATAATTTATTTGAAAAAATCGATTTTTCCAAGATAAATTTAGATTTATTCTATGTAATATGCCAAGGCCTAGTAATTGCTAAGTCTATGATTCTGGGGTTGAATGAGAAATATAGCATTATATGTGCCGATTCTTATTGTTGTGTCAGATTTAAAAGAAATGAACTTAAATCTACTCAGTTCGAGCAGACTTATTTCTCAAAGAAATTTATATCTTTATTTTCTGTAGATAAGATATGGGACTCAGATAATGAAGAAATTCAAATATTTGTAAAGGATATGTTTGCAACTATAATTCATTGGCAAGAAAATCCTGAATTACATAAAAAAGAAATAAATATATTCTCTGAGGAAATACTTACTAATAAGATTTGATTGGCTCGTAAAAAGTATTTCTCTGAATAGGTTGAAAACCTTCTGATTTAATTAGGTGAATAATTTGATTAATCCCTGCCTTGTAAGGATTGTTTGCAAGTTTTAAAACATTTTCCTGAAGCAAGGTTCCACCAACATCATTGGCTCCATAATGCAAAGACATACCACCCACTTTAAAACCCTGAGTAAACCATGAACCTTGTATATGCTTAAAGTTATCAAGAAAAATTCTTGATAGTCCCAACACTCTTAAGTACCTATCACCGCCAATCTCGGATTTAATTTTATTTCCAATAAAAGTATTTTCTGGTTTAAAAGTCCATGGGATAAAAGAGAGAAATCCATTTGTTTCATCTTGTAATTCTCTTATTTTTCCTAAATGTTCAACTATATCTTCATCCTCTTCTAAATGTCCGAACATCATAGTTGCAGTTGTCTTAAATCCCACTATATGTGCTTCTCTAGTTATTCTCATCCAATCATCAGCAGAAATTTTAAGTGGGCTTATCTTTTTTCTGACTTTATTAGAAAGAACTTCCGCCCCACCCCCGGGCATTGTTCTTAGGCCTAAGTCCCAAAATAATTTCAAGATATCTTTGCTTGTTTTATTTGTATATTTTGCAATAGAGTGAATTTCTGGTGCTGAGAAAGCATGCAAATGTATCCCCGGTACTTCTTTTAGTACTCTTTTTATTAATTCAGAATAATAATCTAAATCAATAGAAGAATTGTGGCCTCCTTGTAAGAGAACCGTAGTAGCTCCATTATGATACGAAGTGCGAACAATCTCAATAATTTTATCTACTGGAAGAGTATACGAATCATTCGAATCCTTTGTTCTCCAGAATGCACAAAAGCTGCATTCGGTATCACAAATATTTGTATAATTTGGATTAGTATCAACAACAAATCCCACTTCCTTATTCAAGCCTCTATTTAGCTTTACGAAATTTGCAAATTGACCGATTTCTAATGTAGAGAACTTCTTAAGGATTTCTAGACCCTCATCTGAATCAATTCTGGAATTAGAAAAAATCTTTTCTTTGAGATCCATCATATGAATATTTAAACAAATAAAAAATCTTAGTCAATATGTTAAGATGTAATTGATATTTCAGAAAATAATTCAATCTGTTTTAGTCTGTTCTAATGAATTTTATATATAAGCTTATTACAACACTTATTTTAATTTTTTCTATTCATTTTGCAGTTATTGCAAATGAAAAATCCAGTACGCCTATTAATAGTAAAAATGCAGATACTGATGTAATAAAGATTGTGGAAACATTAAAAAATAAAAAAAAGTTAATTAAAACTGCTAGGCTAGAAAGCAAAGTCACTTATAATTTGCCTTTTAGAAAAAAACTAAAACTTGTACAAGTCTATTCTATAAAGAAAGAGTCTAATATACATGTTGATATATTTGCTATATGGAAAATCAAAGTCGCTGAATTCTTTACAGAAGATAAAAGAGTTATCTACAAAAGATTAGGAAAGAAAGATAGAATAAGAAATATTGGTGATTTTAATTTAAGAATATTTAATAAATATTTAGACTTACCATTGACCCCATTAGAATTAAATAATTTCTTGCTAGGAATGAATTTAGATAGTTTTAATGAGAACTATATGTATATCTCGAATGGGGACAAGCTTCTACTGTTCAATAAAACACACAAATGTATTATCGATTTAAAGACCAATGAAATAGAGAAGGTTTTTATTAATGATAAAAGAGGTATAGAAATAACTTACTCAAAATACTCTCCTGTAGAAAACGAAGACATTAACCTACCATTATATGTAGAATTAAAGACAAAAACTTTCTCAATGCAAATAAATTTCCAAAATGATATAATAATTAATAAAGAAATTTAAAGAACAATAATATGCACTCTATTTAATTTATCAATAATCCATGGAAAAGAAAATAATAATATCAAATAGATTAGGCCTGCACGCAAGAGCTGCTTCAAAGCTCGTCCAATTAACGAATAAATTTGTTTCCGAAATTAAGATATCAAAAGGTCATATTACAGCTAATGGAAAAAGTATTTTAGGACTTCTATCCCTTGCCGCAAGTATAAATACTGAAATTATTGTTGAGGTTAACGGCTCAGATGAAAACGAAGCATTAAGAGAAATTGAAGAATTATTTAATAATAAGTTTGGAGAATCATCATGAGTCAAGAGAAAAGAGGTTTAGCAATATCACCTGGTTTCTCAGTTGGTAATGTTTTGTTAATAAACCAAGCTAAAACAGCGGTACAAAAAAGAAAAATCAACAGAAGAGAAGTCGTAAAAGAAATAAACAGATTCCAAAACGCTGTTGAAATATCAAAAGATGAGATTAGCGCTTTAAGAGGCAACCAAGAATCTAAATACAAAACCGAACACATTGAAATTCTTGATTTCAATATTTTAATTCTAGAAGATGAAATATTAGCTGGAGAGGTTATAAGTATAATTGAAACTAAACTAATCAACGCTGAATGGGCATTAAACAATGTATTAACACATAAAAGCAGAGAGTTTTCTAAAGTAAGTGATCTATACATGAAAGAAAGATTGGCGGATTTTTATTATATAGCTGAAAGAATAATTAAGAATTTAAGAGGTTCTGGCGACAATTTTGCAGATATTAAAAGAAACACTGTGCTTGTAGCTCATGATTTGTCTCCTATAGATGCCCTTAAGTACTGCGAGAACGATAAAGTTAAAGGGATTCTTACAGATTTAGGAGGAACAACATCGCACACAGCGATAATTGCAAGATCAATGGGTATACCGACAGTCATGTCTTTAGGAGACATAAGCATAAGTCTCGATACTGGACAAAAAGTTTATGTAGATGGATACAAAGGAATAGCAACTTGGAAAGTGAAAAAACATGAAAAGGATCAAATGGAAGATTTACGAAGTAGATATGTATCACTTGAGGAAAGCTTGATGGACTTTTCGAAATTGTCGGGAGAAACAAAAGATAAGAAAATAGTTTCTGTAAAAGCTAATATTGAGCTTACATCAGAAGTGGAAATCTCTAAGAAGTATGGAGCCGAAGGCATTGGGATGTATAGAACAGAATTTTTGTTTACTAGGAAACAGCAATTCCCTTCAATGGAAGAGCAATACTCAGATTATATAGGTTTGTTTAAAGATGACTTGTTCAATGAAATTACAATTAGAACTCTTGATACAGGTGGTGACAAGTCTGACGATATAAATAATGAAGAAAATAATCCTGCTTTAGGAGTTCGAGGAATAAGATATTCATTGCTTGAAAAGGAAACTTTTATTCAACAAATTAAAGCTATTCTTAAAGTAGCTCAAGACAAAAAGAAGCCAGTAAGAATCTTGCTTCCTATGATATCAACATTAGATGAAGTAGTCGAATCAACAACTATAATAAACAATCTTAAAAAAGATTTTGTATTTGATGAAGAAGTCCTCATAGGAGTAGTAATAGAAACTCCCTCAGCAGCATTATTAGTAAATGAAATTTGCAAACATATAGATTTTATAAGCATAGGTACAAATGATTTAATACAATATACACTAGCTGCAGACAGGACAAATGAGAACTTAAGGAATATCTTTACTCATTTTCAACCTTCTGTAATAAGAATACTTAAATACATTATTGACAATGTTCCTGACAAAACATACATATCTGTATGCGGAGAGATGGCTAATGACATTAATTGTTTGCCTATCTTTATAGGTCTGGGGATCAATGAATTAAGTATGAACTATCACTCAATACCTAAGATAAAAAGCGTTATCCATGATCTATCTTATAACGAGTGTGAAAATGTCCTAAAAGATTGTCTAAAAACAACTGATCCTACTCAAGTAAAAGAAATTCTCAGTAAATGCATAGATCACAATATTGTAAAGGCCAAATCTTTACTAATCGACATATAGCCTTACCCGCTCGTGAGGACTTGAACCCCAATTACTTGATCCGAAGTCAAGTGTGTTATCCATTACACTACAAGCGGATTTTAGTATTTTATCATTAATAGTTACAATTATCTTAATGGATAAAAAACTATATATAGACGAATCTTGTAATATTTGTTCAAATTATGCTTCATATATGAAATCAGGAGAAAAGTGCGAAATAGAAATTCAAGATATAAAAAAATTAGGAAAAGATTTTTATCTGAACAATGAAATGATATTTGAATCTGAGGGTAAATATTTTTATGGAATTGACGCTGTTATTAAATCAATGGAAGCAAGAAACAACCAGTCCTTCTTAACAAAACTTTTAAAAATACTCCCTAATTACATTGGAAAAAATTTATATAAATTTATCGCAAAAAATAGATATAAAATTAGCAAATTATTTAATGTAATCAAACCAGAATCGTAATCGATTTTTAAAAAGATTATAGGATTCTAAATTCTTAATATCCTTATTCTTCAAAGTTCGTTTAAGTTCTTTTGTGGAATTGAAATACAAATGAGCCTTGAAGACATCTTCCCTCTCCTTGGCCTTTAAAACATTCCAGGCAATAAAATAAACACTTTTTTTAATAATTATAACTCTAGGATAAGTTCGATTCTTTCCTATATAAGCTTTAATGCTCGCTTCAAGTGAAGATTTAACAATTAGCGGAGACTCTCCACAGTACAACAACTGATCGGGGTTGAGTGGTTTGACAAAATTTTTAGAATTTTTTAAATGTATCAATTTACCCAGCAAAGAATCTTCACTGTAATAAGACACTAGGTCTTTATACGAATTTTCCCAAAGAATCTTTGATATTTCTGTGGTCTGCTTGTAACGTTTAAAATCTAATTTTAAATAATTTTCAAATTTTCTAACAAACTTTTCTACCGTCTCTATTAACTCTGATTTATAATCTGATGAGCAAATTAGTCCGTGATTTTCGAGAAATACAATAATCGGCTTATTTGTATCCAATATCTCCTTGTTTAAAACTAAATTCTTCATAATTTCATTTGCAAGTGATATACCTGGATTTTTATATTTTACATAAAGAAGATTTACATCTTTGCTTCTTTTCTTAAAGATTTTATTAAATATTTTTTCCGACTGTTTATTAACTGAAACCATGTTGGTTGCAATTGGATGAATATGAATTGCGTATTTCTTCATAAGTGAATGAGCAAATGTTTCGATTGAAGGATTTCCACCCTTGATTACAGAGTCCTTTAGAATTTTAGCTGATTGCCTTTCTAGATAAGAATTTATTTTTTTATTTTCTACTTTATATAAATAGTCAATCAGCTTGTTATTATTTAAAATTGTATACCCATTCTTATAAGTAACTTCTGACAAAGAATAGCCGCTAGATTTTATATACATTTTTTTTCCTATCTTTATAGACGAATTACCACCAGCTGCTTGAGTTAAATCAAACCTTTGTCCAAAATATTTAGAAATCTCAACTAAATCTTTTAATAAGTTTTTATCTTCTTTAGCCATTCTTTGTTCTCTATGTGCCAATTAAAAGTCTTAGCTATCCCCTTATCAATTTTAGTTTTAGGATACCAATTAATTAACTTCTTTGTTTTAGATAAATTAGCGGAAGTATAAGGCACATCTTCTGGACTTGAAGGTTTCTTGATAATTTTAATTTGCTTACCGGATAACTCTGATATTTTTTCTATTAGTGAATTAATTGAAACAGGTCTATTATTTCCAATATTTAAAGTATTAAAGCCTTTTAATTTCAGGGCTTTGTATATACCTGCAATTACATCATCTATATATGTAAAATCTCTCTTTTGCTTACCGGTTCCATAAAGGTTTATAGGGTTGGAGTTTATTGAAGATTGAATAAATATAAATGGGCTCATATCCGGCCTTCCTGCTGGTCCATACACAGTAAAAAATCTTAATATTGATATATCTTGCTTGTGCAACTTATGGTATGCGTACAATAGTATTTCTGAACTTTTCTTTGATGCGGCATAATTAGACAATGGATTGTTTGTATTCGCATTGACTTTAAAACTAGACTCCTTGCTCTCTCCATAAACACTTGAAGTAGACGCGTGCAGAAACTTCTTAACTTTGTATTCTTTAGACAACTGTACTAAATTAAGTAGACCTAGGACATTGGATTTGTAATATGAATATGGATCTATAGTTGATTTTCTAACTCCAGTTCTTGCTGCAAGATTGATAATTGAGTACAAATCGTTTGATTTAAAATTTTTATTAAAATATTTTTTAATTGTTCCTGGTGAAGATATATCTAGTTTGGTAAATTTAAAACTATTGTCTTTCTTTAGTTGGGACAATCTCCATTCTTTTATTCTCTTATCATAATTATTATTTAGGTTGTCTACTCCATAAACAACATAGCCTTTTTTTAATAATAAAAGAGAAAGATGATATCCAATGAATCCCGCTACACCAGTTAAAAGAATTTTTTTCATTTATTCAAAATATAACCTAGTTTTACCTATTTTTAAAAACCCATAGTCTTTGCCCGAAATATCCTATAGTTACAGAAATAAATAAAGCTATCAAGTAAGCTGTGTTGATATCTTCTAAGATCATATAGGATACTTTGTTTGCATATACATTAACTGCAATTGTGAGAGAATATAGAGTAAGATATCTTTTTAAATCATCAAAATACTTTGCCTTTGATTGAAAAGTCCAAAGTCTATTAAAATGAAATGATATGTTAACTCCTACAAAAGTTGATGCCGCTTTTGCGTAATCCATATCAATTATAGAAAGAAGAAAATTATAAGTAGAATAATCACACAATAAAGCAAATAGACCAATAGTTCCCCACTTATAAGTTTTAATATCTTTTAGTAGAGAATATAAATATTGCAAGAATTTAGCCATCTGATTGAGTAGGATGATAAATTTAATTAGCTAATTAGTCAAACTAATATATTTATTAATATTGTAATTGATATAGAATAATTGAAATGGCTCCAAACTCTGAAGAAAAAAATCATCGTGGGATTGAAAAATTAGTTTTTACTGTTTCTATTCTGGCTTTTATTTACTCTGTCTTATCAAATTCGTATATAGATATAAATGGTTTTTTAACAAATGACTCAACACACTTTTTAAGATTAGCTCAGTCTTTAAAGGATGGTAATGGTTTCAGTGTTTACTCCTGGACTAATAGTGGTGATAGTAGGTTTTTTAGTACTTGGCCAATTGGATATCCATTTTCAATTTATTTGTTATCGAAAATAAGTCATTTAGACGTTTTCTGGTCATCTAAGTTTATCAACATAATTGCAGGAATTTTAATAATATTTTCAGTAAGAAGATATGTTAAATATGGGTTCTCTTTAATTCCTGTAATTTTTATTTGGGGAAGTTTTATAAATATCTTTTCATATACTATGACTGAAAGTTTATTTGGATTGGGTCTCGTCCTTTATATACTAAGACTACATGAGTTAGAAATTAGTCAATCAAAAAAAAATCTAATCTATGCTTTCTTTGCATTCGTTTTAGCTTTCACCAGTAGATACATAGGTGCCTATTTATTAGTATTTAATTTTCTATACTTAATTTGGGCATTTAAGAAGAATCAATCTTCATTTAAGCATCTGGTTTTACTGCTTCTTTACTGTTCAATATATGTAGCAGCTTATTTGTCTATTAATAAGATTTCTTCAGGATTTACTACATATTCCCATGCTTATCTAACTTATGAATCTTCTTATGAAATATCTATACAGTTTATAAAGAAAATGTTTGAAGAATTAAATTTAATAATGGCAAGTGTAAGGTTCTCTAGCAACCCTATTTCTGCATCTTTATCATCAATCTTATCCTTGTATTTAATTTATTATATTTACAAGTACCTTAAAGAAAAAGAAGTTGTTTACACATATTTAAACAAGCTATCAAACAAGTTAATTGCTTCCGGTGTTTTATATTTATTGGTGGTTTTTGTTTGGAGATTAATAATTTGGTTCTCACCTTTTTCATATAGAATATTATTCCCATCATTACTTTTAATTGGCTTAGGAGTAATTTTAAAAATACTTTCAAAAAAACAAATATGGTGCAAAGATTTTAATAAAATATATATAATATTGTGTTGCATAGGCGCATTTTCTTTTTCGTTTAATGTGCTCTATAAACAAATTTCTTACAATGAAATAAATTACAATCAAAATGTAGCAAAAATAATGGAGAAATACAAAAAGATTAAAGATGGGAGTGCCGTAATATTCGGAGAAAGACAGTTGGACTACAAAAGGTCTGACATTGTGCCCTTAAAGCCTTATTATCTGCCGCTTTTTAGTAAAGTAGAAAATAAAAATGAATTCAATGAAAGAATCAGTAGATTTAATGAAATATATTTCAATATACCACTATTCTGCAAGAAGCCTTATAACACTTTATCTGGAGACAGGAATATGAATTGCATATCTGAAAATAAAAAGATACATTTTTTTGATAAAGA
>CEUZ01101589.1_pt1 | contig 23393 bp, 22 predicted proteins | sample 361511 | NCBI WGS metagenome assembly CEUZ01 (sample SAMEA2622822, study PRJEB7988) | marine metagenome | biome: marine biome (ENVO:00000447); feature: surface water layer (ENVO:00002042); material: "saline water (ENVO:00002010), including plankton (ENVO:xxxxxxxx)" | depth 5 m | reverse complement strand
AAATTGGAAAAACTACTTACACGCAAATGTTAAACGAAGATGGCGGAATAGAAACAGATCTAACAGTTGTATGTGTGGACAAAAATTATTTTAGGATAGTTACTTCTGCAGCAAATAGAGAACACGATAAATTTCATATATTAAAGCACTTATCAAAAGAAGTAGAATTTAAAGATGTAACCGATGAAATAGCTTGCCTGGGAGTTTTTGGTCCCAAGAGTAGAAATTTAATGTCAAAAATATCAAATGATGATTTTTCCAATGAAAATTTTAAGTTTGGTACAAGCAAAGAAATAAAAATAAATAATAAAAAAATCTGGGCACAAAGATTATCTTATGTAGGTGAATTGGGATTTGAACTTTATATAAAAATGAATGAGTCGAGAGAGGTATATAATTTAATAGTCGATAAAGGCAAAGAATTTAATCTTTCTCATTGTGGAATGTTTGCCATGGACACAATGAGAATGGAAAAAGGATATTTACATTGGGGTCACGATATGTCTCCTGAAGAAAATCAATATGAAGCAGGTTTGGCTTTTACAATAAGTTTAAAAAAAGATATTAATTTTATTGGAAAAAAAGCGATTGATAAGATTAAAAATGAAAAAATAAAAAAAAAAATTGTGATCTTAACTTTAAAAAATAGCCAGCCTGGATCACCATTGTTGCTTCATGATGAGCCTATATATTGTGATGGCAAAATAATTGGAAGAACAACTTCAGGAAATTACTCATTTAACTATAAAAAAAATATGGCATTTGGTTATATAAAAAATGAAGAAAATCTTGATGGAAAAAATATTGAAATTGAAGTAGAAAAAAAGAAATACGAATCTTTTATTGAAAACAAACCATTGCATGACCCGGATAATAAAAATATAAAACTTTAATTTAATGATGAAAAAAATAATAATTATTTTTGTTTGGGTAATTTCACTTGTTATGGTGAGCGCATATACTTATGACAATCCAGAAAAAGTAGAATTATTAAAAGATTACTTTAAAAAATATAAAAAACCTGAATTAAAAGTAAAATCTGGAAATGTTGAAAAGCAATGGGCAAATTCTTTCCTTGTGGAGTTTTCTAAAAAAATTTCTTTTACTGGAAAAACTTCTTTTATTATTCATGATGAAAATATTCTAAATTTTGATGCAAATTCTTTAAAAATATTTTACCAAAATGGATATATTTATGAGAATTCTAAATTGTCAAAAATCAATTTACCAGATTCTTTTACTACAGTAAAAAATGGTGGTGTAAAATCAATTTTTATTTTTAAAAATAAAAAATTTGGTTTAATTTCATCACTTAAAGATAATTGCTTTTATGCCTCAATCATTTCGTTAGAAAGTTCAAAAGAACTTTTTAAAACACAATGTTTACAAGATAAAAAAATAGATTTTAATGGTTTAGGCAGCAGTCATATACATACAGACGATAAAATTTTATTGAGTATAGGAACTCCAGAACAAGCTTCGTCAAAAATAAGAAAGTTAGCTCAAGATGAAAATTCAATGTTCGGTAAAATTATACAAATTGACAAAAGTAATCTAGATTCAGTTATTAATAATGAATCCGATAAAATTAATGCAAAAATATTTAGTATAGGTCACAGAAATCCACAAGGATTAACCAAAATCAACGATTCCATTTTTAGCGTTGAACATGGACCCAAAGGTGGAGACGAACTAAATAGAATTTTAGAAGAAGAAAACTATGGATGGCCAAAAGTTTCATATGGTACGCAATATATATATGATGAAAATGGAAAGGCTTATGAAATAAGCCATGAAAATAATAAATTCAAAGAACCTCTTTTTGCTTTAGTTCCATCTGTAGGTATATCAGCTTTAAATCATTGCCCAAAAAAATTAAGAGAGTATTATCAAAAAAATTGTTTATTAGCATTATCACTATACGGAAACAGTCTAAGACCCGGGAGATCAATTATCATTTTTTTATTAAATAATAAAATGGACCAGGTAAATTCAATAGAAAAGATTCATTTAATAGAAGACCATCCAACAAAAGATGATTTGAGATTAAGACATTTTGTAACGAATTCTAAAAATGAACTATATGAAGATTCTGATGGGAACATTTACGTTTCAGCAGATAGCAAAGGTATATACAAGTTGTCATTTAAACATTTTAGGAATTAAAATCATCCGGAGTATCAAAATCTTTTGCAAGTCCTAGATCATTTATATTAACATTTAATATTTTATCTTTATTTAACTCCAAAATTTCTTTAGCCCCAATATCACCTTCAAGTGTCATTATTTTTTCTTTCATTGATATATTAAATAAAATGGGATTCGTTTGTATATTCTTATATGTAGGAACAAATATATCTTTTTTATTTTTTTTTTTTAATTCTAGATTGGAATTGTAAAAAGAAAGAATCCTATCATAGTAATTGACTGTAGGCATATCTCCTAAACAAATAAAAAAAGCATGAGTCTCTTTAGAAAGAAATTTAAGTCCCGTTTTAATAGAAGAAGACATTCCTTTTTTAAAATTATTATTAAAAACAATCTTTATTTTATTATTTTTATCTATAAGTTTTTCAATAATTTCTTTTTCATTACCAAGAACAATTATTATTTCTTGAATAGAGCTATTTAAAATATTTTGCAAAGAGTGCTTTATCAAAGAAACACCATTAATTTTTTTAGTTAATTTATTTTCACCATGCATTCTTTTAGATTGGCCTGCTGCTAATAAGATAGCTGAAATCATTATTTTTTATAAACTTCTGAAACTAGTTGAGAGATAATTGATAAAGCTATTTCTGGAGCAGACCGTCCTCCTAATTTAATACCAATTGGTCCAAAAATTTTCTTAATCTGCTTATCGTTAAATCCAGATTCAAGAAGTCTTTTACAACGATTTTCATGTGTTTTTTTACTTCCAAGAGCACCTATATAAAAAAAGTTATTATTTATTGCATATTGAAGTGCCGGGTCATCAATTTTAGGATCATGAGTTAATGCAATCAAAGCACTATTTTTGTCAGGTTTAATATCTTCAAAAGCTTCCTTCGGCCATTTATTGATTACCCTAATGTCCGGAAATCTTTTTTTTGAAGCAAAATAACCTCTAGGATCTATTATTGTAATCTCAAAGTTTAAATTTTTTACAAAATTGACTAAATATTGAGCTACGTGAACAGCTCCTACTATAAATATTTGAATTGGACGTATATAAATTTCAATAAATATATTTGTATCTTCTATAATACCATTTTTTTTATTATCAAAGTGAAAATTAATTTTTTCACTATATTTTTTAAAATTATCATTTATCGGCTTATCTTTTGTAAAAACAAAACTTTCTCCACATTCAATATCTGTTACAATAGCAAATTCTATCTTTTGTTTCTTTTTTTCAATTATTTCGTTTAGTACATCTTTTTTCATTTTATTCTTTAATTATATCATTAACAAAACTCATAGATTCGTATATTCCATTATAATTCCAGTGGGTATCATCTCTCCAATATAAATATTTTTCTTCTAATAAGTACTTTGGGGCTGATCTTCTTAAGATTCTAGTTAAATCATAAACAGGTTTATTTATTTTAGAATATGAGTCTTTTAAAAATTTTAATTGATAATTTTTTCCTATCTCAATTGAATCAATATAATCAGAATAAATTTGAAATTTTATTGGTATATAAAAAAAACCGTTTACTCTTTTTAGAACTTTTTCATCTCTAAATATATATGTAATATAATCTCCCTCTATTCCGTCTGTATGATAAAATCCTACAGTTTTTTTCCCAATCGCAAAGTATTGAATAGGACTACCTGTATTATGTAGTTTAGAGAAAAATTTTCTATACATTAAATGACTTTTAGCTCTAACAGTTCTTAAGAAATAATTTTTTTCAGATAAAATTTTTAAAAGAAATTTATCTTTATTTCTTTCTAATCTTTCGTATGCAAATCTAATTGTACCGCTAAATCGAGGTATTTCATAACCTCTCCAATAGATAAAATCTTTAGAAGTATCTTTTTTTTCCTCAATTTTTACAAAGTCATTTCCAGCAAAATAAAAAACAAAAATTTTTGCATTTGGTTTAATTATTTTAAGGTATTTTTTAATAATCAATTCGTATTCTGTAGGATTTAATCCGCCATATGATATTATAGCTACTTTTTTTCCAGAAATTTCGCTTAAAATATTCGAAGGCATATGTTTTTGAGTAGTTCCATTAGCTGTTATAAAAGAATCTCCAACTAAAATAATTTCAGCTTCTTCAATTTTTATTGCATCATTTCTAATTCCATAATCATCTGTAATAAACTCTTGAATTCTAGGTACTTTAATTAGTTCCCTTTTATTATTTAATCCTGAGTCTAGAAAATATATATCTCCATAAGGCATTGAAATTGTTTCAGATATATTTTTTTGGTATTTAGCTTTTTTTGTTTTATATTTTTCGTGTGCTCTAAAAAAATATTCATATTTTTCTACATTTTTAATACTTAAATCAATAGCAAAAACCATTATAACAATTAGGAAATTTAAAATAATTATTGATATATATTTTTTTCTAAAGATAATTAGAATTAAAATAGAAAAAATAAAATCAAATAAAATAGGAAAAGCAAGCAAACTTACTATAAGAAAAGTTAAAATAAATAGAAGTAAATTTATAAATATTTTTTTCATAAACATATTACAAAATTTAAATATAAATAAATTTCATTTTTAATTTATAACTTGTTCTAAAAATACTGCAATTTCGCCGCCACAAGCTAAACCAACTTCCCAAGCACTTTCATTAGAAACTTTGAATTCTATTTTTTTGAATTTTTTATTTTCTTTTAGTAAACTCATAGATTCTTTTACAATAGCGCTTTCAACACATCCGCCGCTGACAGAACCAGAAAAATCACCCCTATCATTAACTATCATTCTGCTTCCAACGGGCCTAGGAGAAGAACCCCATGTTTGTATAACGGTTACTAAGACCACCTTACATTTAGATTCTATCCAATCTTTGGACTCTTCTAATACTTTTTCATCAAATGAATTTTTCATTTAAAATATTCTAAATTAAATTTTGTTAAGTTTGAACTGTTAGCAGCTAGAAATTGCTTTTTTAGCCATTACTTTGATTAAATGAGCTCTATATTCAGCAGATGCATGAATATCAGAATTAAATCCTTTGCTATCAATATTAATATTATCTAATGATGATGTTGAAAAATTTTTTGTTAAGGCTTCTTCTATTTTTTTGCATCTAAATACAACACTTTCAACTCCAGTAACAGCAACTCTTACTTCTTTTTTTAGTTTTGCTACATAAACACCAACTAAAGCATATCTTGACGCAGGGTTTGGAAACTTTGCATAGGCTGATTTTTCAGGAACTTCAAATTCTACAGATTCTATTAATTCTCCTTTTTTTAAATCTGTTTCAAAAATTCCTTTAAAAAAATTATCTGCTGAAATTTTTCTTTTACTAGTATGAATTACCGCATTCAACGCTAGACAAGCAGAAGGATAGTCAGCAGCTGGGTCATTATTTGCTATTGAGCCTCCAATCGTCCCTCTATTTCTTACCTGCGGATCACCAATGCCTTCCGCTAGTATTGCGAGTGACGGAATAGTTTTAGCCACTTCTTTTGATGCAGATACTACTGCGTGAGTAGTTGTTGATCCAATTCTTATAGATTTGCTAGAAACTTTTATACCAGACAAACCTTTAATTTTTTTAATATTTATTAAATCTGAATAAGCAGCAAGTCTCAGTTTTATTGCAGGTAACAAAGTCATTCCACCCGCTAAAAAAGTAGACCTTCCAGAAAATAGCTTTACCGCCTCTTTAGTATTGGTAGCTGATTTAAAATTAAAAATTTTCATAATATTAAGCTGCTGCTTTCTTTGAAGAGTTTTTATTTAAAGCTCTCCAAACTTTTTCTGAAGTCGCAGGCATCGATATATCTGTTCCTATAGCATTGACCACTGCATTCATTACTGCTGGTGGAGATGCAATAGCTCCAGCTTCTCCACAACCTTTAGATCCTAAAGGATTTGATGTTGCTGGAGTTGAAGTATAATCAATTTCAAAATTAGGAAAATTATCTGCTCTTGGCATTGTATAATCCATGTATGATGCAGTAGTTAACTGTCCCGATTCATCATAAATACTATTTTCGTATAAAGCTTGACCGATACCTTGAACTATGCCTCCATGAACTTGTCCTTCAACAATTAAAGGATTAATAATAGTTCCAAAATCATCTACCGCTGTATATTTAACAACTTTTGTTTCTCCAGTTGCTTCATCAACTTCAACTTCACATATATGAGTACCTGCCGGAAAAGAAAAATTTACTGGGTCATAAAAAGCTGTTTCTTTTAATCCCGGTTCAACTCCTTGAGGAAGAGGTGATTTTATCTCTCCATATTGTCCCGGCAAATAACAGGCGAATGCTATTTCGCCAATCGTTTTTTTCTTGTTCGAATTTTTAACAATAAATTCTCCATCCTTAAAATCTATATCTTCAGGTTTTGCTTCTAACATGTGAGCTGCAACTTTTTTTCCTTTTTCTACAATTTTATCACATGCTTTTGAAATTGCGGAACCTCCAACAGCTAATGATCTTGATCCATAAGTACCCATGCCAAAAGGTCCTTTATCTGTATCACCATGTACCACATCTACATTTTCTACTGATACGCCTAATTTATCTCCAACAATTTGTGCAAAAGTTGTATCATGCCCTTGTCCATGACTATGTGAACCTGTAAAAACAGAAACGTTTCCTGTAGCATTAAATCTTACTTCAGCCGATTCCCATAATCCTACCCCGCAACCTATAGACATAACTACTGCTGAAGGGGCAATTCCACAAGCTTCCAGGTATGTTGAAAATCCTATCCCTCTAAGCTTTCCTTTTTTCGCAGATTGAGATCTTCTATTTTCGAAGTTTTTATAATCAGCCATCTCCAAAGCTTTATTTAAATGTGCATTATAATCTCCAGAATCAATATTATGAACTAAACATTGTTGATGAGGAAATTTATCTATGAAGTTCTTCTTTCTAAATTCAGCTTGATCCATTCCTATTTCTTTAGCAGCTTTACTAACAATTCTTTCAATTAAATAAGTAGCTTCGGGTCTCCCAGCTCCTCTGTAGGCATCAACCGGCGCAGTATTAGTCAAAACTGCTTTAACATTAATAAATGCAGCAGGAATATTATAAACACCCAAAATTAATGGAGCATATAAGTAGGTTGGGGTGACTGTTGCAAACAATGATGCATAAGCACCAATGTTCGCTATCGTGTCAACTTTTAAACCAGTTATTTTTCCATCGTTTTTTACAGCGAGTTCAACATGAGTAATATGATCTCTTCCATGGCAATCAGACAAAAATGATTCGCTTCTCTCTGCTACCCATTTAACCGGTCTCTCAATTTTTTTTGAGGCCCATGCAGCAACAGCGTCTTCGGCATAAGCATATATTTTTGATCCAAATCCTCCGCCAACATCAGGTGCAACTACTCTAAATTTGTGTTCTGGGTGAATCCCTCCAAAAGCTGAAAGTACTAACCTTGATAGGTGAGGATTTTGATTTGTAGTATACAAAGTAAGTTCATCTGAAGATGGATTATAATCACCTATAGAAGCTCTTGGTTCCATAGCATTTGGTATAAGTCTATTATTTCTTAGGTCAATTTTAACAACTTTATCAGCACCAGAGAATGCCTCATCAGTTTTTCCTTTGTCGCCCAGAATAAAATCAAAACATAAATTTCTATCGATGCCTTCATATATAGCTTCAGAATCCATTGCATCACCAGTATTTACTACAGCTTTAAGCACTTTGTAGCTTACATTAACCATTTCCGCCGCATTTTTTGCTTTTTCTAAACTTTCAGCAATTACAACAGCTACATGATCTCCTACATAATTAACCGTATCCTTTGCCAAAGGAGGATGATTAGGTACTTTCATATCCTTTCCATCTTGGCTTACAATTTTCCATCCTGCTATCAATCCACCTATTTTTTCTCTAGCTATATCGTCTCCTGTAAAAATATTTACAATTCCTGGTGCTTTTAATGCTTTTGAAATATCAACTTTATTAATTTTGGCTCTAGCATGTGGCGATCTTACAAAGTACGCATAGGTTTGATGTGCTAAACTAATATCAGCAGTATACCTGCCTCTTCCTGTTAGAAACTTTTTGTCTTCTTTTCTTTCTACTTTAGATCCAATTAAACTAGCCATAAATTTATCTTTCTACATTTTTGATGCGGCTTCCTTAACGGCCGCAACTATATTTTGATACCCCGTACAGCGACATATATTACCCTCTAACCAATCTCTTATTTGTTGCTCATTCGGATTTTTATTTTTTTGTAACAAGTCCACTGCACTCATAACCATACCAGGAGTGCAAAAACCACATTGCAGACCATGTTTTTTTTTAAAAGCTTCTTGCATTGGATGCATTTTTCCCTTTGATGCTAATCCTTCAATTGTAGTGATTTCTCCATTTTCGCAATCAGCTACTAAAGTTGTACAACTTTTTACGGAATTTCCATTGAGGTGGACAACACATGCTCCGCATTGAGATGTGTCACAACCAATGTGTGTTCCTGTGAGTGCTAATTTTTCTCTTAAAAAATCTGACAACAAAGTATTGTCAGGAACTTCTTTTGAAATTTTTTTTCCGTTAACTTTTAAATTTATTACCGCCATTATCCTCCCTCAAAAATAACACCTAGTAATTGATTTATTAGAACTTAATACTTGGAATAGTTCAACCAGAATTTAACGTGAAACAAAATAAAATATTGCAACTATAAGTAGAATTAAAATTACAATTATTGAATAAATGTACTTGTTTAAAAAATTCGACTTTAGTTCTTTTACTCTAATTTCTTGGTGTACTTGACCAGTTTTATTTTCTTTTTTTACAATTGGAGACACTAAATCAGCGAATCTACCAAAAAAGTAGTCAGACATTTTTTTTGCTACCCCGTCAATTAATCTAGAACCTAGCTGAGCTATTTTTCCTCCAACGACTACATTTACTTCGTAAGATAAAATAGTTTCCCCATTTTCTTCTATTAGTTTTACGTCAGCACTTCCATTTGCAAAACCTACGGAGGACTGTCCTTCCCCTGATATTGTATAGCTTTCATTTTCTTGAATATTTGATACTTTGACCGTTCCAGAAAATGTAGCATTCATTGGTCCTATTTGATTGGTTGCTGTAGCATTAAAAATGTTACCACTTTCTTTTTCAAAGGTTTCACAGCCAGGAATACACTGTTTCAAAATATTGGCATCGTTAAGAGCTTGCCAAACAACTTCTTTTTTGACCTTCAGTTTATAAGATCCATTAAGTTTCATAATAAAAAAAATAGTATATAATAAATTTGGATATGGATAACACTACAAAAAAAGAATTACAGTCAGCAGCTTTTGAGAGGCTAATACAACATTTACGTGAAAGAAAAGATGTACAAAATATCGATTTAATGAACCTTGCAGGGTTTTGCAGGAATTGTTTGTCTAAATGGTATAGAGAAGAAGCAAAAAAAAAAGGTTTAGAAATTTCTGATTTTGAAGCTAGAAAACATGTGTATGGAATGACCTACGATGAATGGAAGCAAAAATATCAAAAATAATTTCTAAATAATATATTCGTTATTATAATAATTTTTTATTTTGGTTTCTTTGGTATTTTTTATTATCGGTAAGAATAATCCTAATACGTATAATAATATAATAAGCAAGGAAATGATTAACATACCTCTTACAGCGTTTATTTTCATAAAATTATTTTTCTTTCAACCTAGGAAATAATTCAACAAAGTTACAAGGTTTATGATTAATATCCAGTTGATATTTTAGAATTAAATCCCATGCATCCGTTACTCCACCTGATGAGCCAGGTAGTGCAAAAATATATTTTCCATTTTTTAAAATTGCGCACGCCCGAGATTGTAAAGTAGAAGTTCCTACAGTACCGTAACTTAATTGTCTGAAAAGTTCTCCAAATCCAGGTATTTTTTTATCAGCAATTTCATTTAATGCTTCTGGTGTAATATCTCTACCAGTCAAACCAGTTCCTCCTGTTGTTATGATTGCATCAATCTGATCTTTTTTTGTCCATTCTAAAATAATTTTTATTATTTCTTTCTTATCATCTTTAACAATTTTTCTATCGACTAATTTGTGTTTTTGTTCTGCTATTTTTTTTACCAAAATTGAACCCGATTTATCATTTTCAATTGTACGAGTGTCAGTTATGGTTAAGAGTGCAATATTTACTTCCATATTAAAAACATTAGGATAGATAACCATTATGTTATTAGCAATATTATTTTTAGTCACTGCAACATTATATTCTAGTGTAGGCTTTGGAGGGGGATCCACTTATTTAGCTCTTTTGTTAATTTTTGGTATTCCTTATTATATTTTTCCTATTATAGCACTATCTTGCAATATCATTGTAGTATCAGGAAATTGCTTTAATTATATCAAGGCAGGAAATTTAAATATAAGGCTTTTAGCTCCATATTTAATTACTTCAATACCCTTAGCCTATATAGGAGGATCTTTACCTATAGAAAAAAAGTTATTTGAAATAATTTTGTTTTTTGTTTTAACAATATCTGGGATTTTACTTCTATTTAATTTTAAGTCTTACGAAGAAAAAAAAATAATTTACAAAAAGATTCCATTACCGATTTCTCTTTTAATTGGCGCATTTTTAGGATTTATTTCGGGAGTTGTAGGAATAGGCGGAGGTATTTTTTTGAGTCCTATGCTTTTTTTATTAAAAGCCGCTAGACCTAATCATATTGTGACTGCAGCTTCTGTCTTTATCTTAATTAATTCAATTTCCGGAATAATTGGACAGTTAACAAAAAATGATATCTTATCTGAGATCTCAAATTATTGGCACTTATTAGCAGTAGTTTTTATTGGTGGACAAATAGGAAATTTTTTAAATTTAAAAATTTTCCCAACCAGAATCTTGGCGCTAGTTACAGCTTCTCTCGTTTTATTTGTTGCTATTAGAATAGGAATTCAATTAATGTAATTTTTTAAATTTAATTATTCAAATTATTATAAGTTATTTGTTACTAACTTTAAGTCCGATTCAACCATATCAGCCACCAGATCATCAAAAGAAAACTTTGGTTTCCAATTTAATATCTCCTGAGCTTTTTTTGGATCTGCCACTCTATTATCAGATTCTACTTGTCTTATTAAATTTTTATCTAGATCTATATAATCTTTATAATTTAAACCAACGTACGAAAAAGCTTTACTTGCGAAATCTTCGACAGAATGTTTTAGTCCAGTTCCAATAATATAGTCATCTGGTTTTTCTTGTTGAAGCATTAACCACATAGCATATACAAAATCTTTTGCATGCCCCCAATCTCTACTTGATTTAATGTTTCCCAAACTTATTTTTTTCTTTATTCCCTTTTTAATCTGGGCTGCGCCGTAAGAAATTTTTCTTGTTACGAAGTCCAAGTCTCTTCTTGGAGATTCATGATTAAACAGAATACCAGTAGAACCTAAAAAATTAAAATTAGATCTATAACTTTTTACAAGATAATATGCGGTAACCTTTGAAATACCATAGGCCGAAAATGGACTAAAAGAAGTTCTTTCACTTTGTGGATAAGAGTCTATTTTTCCATACATTTCTGACGACCCAGCTAAGAAAAATTTTATTTTATTATTAGATTCTTTAATGGCAGAAATTATGTAATGGGTTGCGTTTATATTATTTTTAAAAGTATAAAATTCATTTTCAAATGAATGTCCATCATAGCTTTGTGCAGCTAAATGATAAACTTCAGTTGGGTTAACTTTTTCAAGGATTTTATAAAAGGACTTTAAATCTTCAAGACTATTTTCATGCAGAGTTAGATTAGTTTGAATTTTTTTTACTCTCCAAAATTTATCTTTATCGCTAGATTTTTTTTTTCTAATAATTCCATGTACCTTATACCCTTTTTCTAAAAGCAATTCTGCTAGGTAAGACCCGTCTTGTCCCAATATACCTGTTATAAGTGCAATTTTTGACATAGATCAATATATTCTATAAAAATATTATATACTATTTTTTAATAAATTAAATAAATCAGTAACTGTTTATCATTTCTTTGATGCTTACGAAAAGTGAAAATATTTCTTATCTTAAATCATGTAAGATTTGTGGAAATAATAAATTAATAAAAGTTATAAACTTAAATGAACAATATATTTCAGCTACATTTGTTAAGTCGAATGAAGATAATGATCTTAAAAAAATTAAAACTACTTTAAATTTATTGTTATGTTCAAATCAAGAAAATTCAGTTAACTGTGGACATCTTCAACTTCAAGAAATAATAAATCCAGATTTATTGTACAGAAACTATTTTTACAGATCAGCTACTAGCGATACAATGAGAAAAGATCTAGAAAATGTCGTTTTAAGTGTTCAAAAAATCTTGAATCTAAAATCTCAGGATATAATTGTAGATATTGGTTCAAATGATTGCACCTTATTGAACTATTACCCAATTGATCTAAGATTAGTTGGTTTTGAACCCGCAAAGAACATAAAATTTATTGATGAAGGAAAAAAAATAAAAATAATTTCAAATTATTTTAATGAAAATGATTTCAAGGCTAATTTTGAAGATAAAGCAAAAGTAATTACTTCCTGCGCAATGTTTTATGATTTAGAAAATCCTAAAAAATTTGTAAATGATATAAATAATATTTTGGATGATGACGGTATATGGTGTGTTCAGATTAGTTATCTTTTGCTTATGATAAAAAACTTAAATTTTTATGATATTTGTCATGAACACTTATCTTATTATTCTATTTATTCGTTTGAAAAATTAATTAAGCAGTTCAATTTAAAGATTTTTTATGCCGAAACAAACCAAGTTAATGGAGGCAGTATTAGATTTTATGTTTGTAAAAAAGACTGTACAAAATATGATAAAAAAAACTTTCAATTTCAGATGAAAGTATTACGTGACGAAGAAAAAAAATATAATCTTAATAGTGAAAGCACTTATTTCAATTTTCAAAAAAAAATTGACGATTTAAAAAATAAAGTTAATTCTTATATTAATAAAATTCTAGAAGATAAAAAAGTTGTGCTAGCGTTGGGAGCAAGCACCAAAGGAAATATACTTTTGCAGCACTTTGGGCTAGGAAAAGATAAAATACCATACATCTCTGAAAGAAATCCTAACAAAGTTGGTTTAAGATGCTTAGGAACAGATGTTGAATTAATTTCTGAAGAAAAAGCGAGAAATTTAAAACCTAAAGTTATGTTGGTTTTACCTTGGTATTTTAAAGATGAAATAGTTAAAAGAGAAAAACAGTATATACAAGAGGGTGGAGAGTTATTGTTTCCAATGCCTTATCCGCATTTAATTACAAAAAAAGGAGAAATTAAATTATAAAATAGCAAATACACAAATGAATAATTTTTTTGAAAAATTTTGGTTTAAATTATTTGATAAGAACAAATATTGGTATTTAAAAAATCAAGAAAGAACAGCTAGTAATATCAAATATTATAACTCTCATATATATTCTAAAATTTTAGAAATACAAAAAAAAATAGAAAATAATAAAGAGCTATCTTTTTTGCATTCTGGTCGTATAGGTGATTTGATTTATTCTTTAGCAACAATAAAAGAATTGTCAAAGAGTCATAAGTGTAAACTGTATGTTCAAATTGAAAAACCAGACTATGGATCTTCGAGAAAGTTTTTTATTAGCAAGAATAGTGGAGATCTGCTTTTACCTTTACTTAGACACCAAGATTTTTTGGATGAAGTTAATATTTATAAAGATGAAAAAATTGATATTAACTTAGATTTATTTAGAGAGATACCTATTAATCGTTGTTTTTTTGAACCAAGATGGTTTTCGCATATATGTGGCGTAAATCTAGATTTGGAAAATACTTACTTGTCTGTCAAACCACATCAGTCAATTAAAGATAAAATTATTGTAGGAAGATCACCCAGATACAGAAATTCATATCTAAATTATAAATTTTTAAAAGATACTAAAAATTTATTATGTATTGGATTAAAAGAAGAATATCAGGATCTAAAAAAGGAAATAAATAATCTAGAATTTTATGATTGCAAAGATTTTTTAGAAATGGCTGAGATAATCAAGGCGAGCAAATTCTATATAGGGAATATGTCATTTCAATATGTAATTTCTGATGCTCTTAAAGTTCCTAGGCTTTTAGAAGCTTCTCCAGATTTTCCAGTGCATTTTCCTATTGGGAAAGATTCATTTGATGCTTATCATCAAAATCATTTTGAAAAATTTTTTGCAAATCTTAATAGATCTTAATTTAATTTATAATTTATGTATTGTTTAATTTCTCTAATGTTAGATTTTAATTCTTTATTTATCTCAGATTTTAATAAAGCACGTTTATCATTAGCAAAATAAACTCCTCTTGCTAGCTCTATAAAATTTTTATCAAAATTTTGATTTTTTTCAGAAATTCTTAGTTTATCTTCTATGTCCCATAACTCGGTATTAACATTTTTAACAGATTGGTATAGATCTTTAATTTTTCCTGTTATCTCTATAGAAGATATTTGAATTTCTTTAAGAATTTTATACTCTTTTTTTATTTCTTCTAAATTATTTTTATCTTTAACTTTTTCTAACTTAATTTCTAAAATGCTTATTTTATCCAATAATTCGCCAGGTGATATTTCTGTTAAAATTCTTTTAGAGTTATTTGTCATTTATTTAATTTCTATTTTAAAGTATATAATTTTAATTTTAAAGAACAATTGTTGAAAAATATAAAAATTATTTTTTAATATTAAATGATTTAAAAAAAATATTTACAAATTTATTAGTTTCATCTTCACTCAAAAGTTTATGTCTAAGACCCACAAATAGACCATGTTCATGAATATAGTTCGCATTGGGAAAATCAGCACTTTTTTCTCTTATGTAATATTTTTTTAGAGCGGGTTGTTTTAAAAAATTACCGCTTATGATTGGTCTGCATTCAATACCAAAACTATCCAATCTATTAAATATTTTCTTTTTATATTTTTTATATTTAGTATTGATTAACATTGGCAAACCGAACCATGATGGATCAGTTTGAATCTTATTTTTAATGAAAGATACTTGATCTTTCCACTTTTTATTTGAGATTAATTTTTTAATAATTTTACTTCTATTTGCTTTTCTAGTTTTATTAAATTTATTTAAAGATTTAAATTGACTTAATCCTATTGCAGCATTTATCTCCGTAGGTCTTAAATTATATCCAGAGTTTACAAATAAAAATTTACTATCAATATTTTTATATTTTTTTTCTATTTTACTTTGATTAGATAAATCTCGAGCCCAACCATGTGATCTTAAGGATTTGATAATGTCCTCATCTCTTTTATCTTTGCAGCATATCATGCCTCCCTCCACTGAAGATATCTGATGCGAATAATAAAATGAAAAAGTTGAAAAATTACCAAACGACCCTAAGAATTTATTTTTATATTTAGCACCAATTGACTCGCACGTGTCTTCAATTAATATAATTTTATTTTGATTTAAAATTTTCATTAATTCATTCATATCCGTACAATTTCCCAGAACATGAATTAACATTAGAGCTTTAGTTCTTTTTGTAATTTTTTTTCTCAAATCATTTAAACAAATATTAAAAGTTTCTTTTTCAACATCAACAAACTTTGGTTTTAAACCGCTTTGTATAATTGGCCATAAAGAAGTAGGCCAACAAACTGAGGGGATTAGAACTTCATCACCTTTTTTAAGTCTATTTTTTCTATAAGGATTTATTAAACATTGAAGTGCTAAAAAGTTTGCAGATGATCCAGAGTTTGTCATTAATGGATTTGCAATTTTAAGCTTTTTCGAGAAATTTTTTTCAAATTTTCTTGTGATCTTCGACATTGTCATATTTTTGCTTAAAATTACTTTAATGCCTTCAATCAAGTCTTTATTTCTAAAAGTTGAATCTTTTAATGGAAAATGATGATGAGTTCTTTTTTCAGTTTTTTTTAAAAGAAGTGATTTAAGATTCATATTTTTTTTATCAATAATTTTATAAGAAAATTATTTCGCATTAAATATTTGTAATAATATTAACCGCTTAAATTATTCACGGAGTGGAAAAACTTTCCTCCCTTTCTTCCATACCATACCACTTCTCTAGAAAAAAGTTTTTTTTCTTTGCTATAATCTTTTTTTGGTTTGAAACTATAAGTAAAGTTTCCACTTTTTAGCTGAGATGTTTTACCAATAAGCAAGTCTTTAAAATGTTCATGAAAGTTGTATCTTAATTTTAAAGTAGTTTCTTTTGTGTCTCTATAGTGAACTACAAGTTTCTTTTGATAAGAAATTAAGTCATCCAAGAAGACTTTGTCCTTATCAGTTTTCTGAAATTTTTTAGTTAAAATTTTATATACCTCTTCATAAAAAAGATCAAAATTTTCAATAGTTCTTAAAAATAATGCTTCCTCTGGTGGCCATTGTATTTCCTCAAACCCATCTACATATTGAGCATGAGAGCTTTTTCCACTAATCATTCGGTCCAATATTTCCTCTATATAATTTAATTCTTTATTTAAAAACGATTCTTTATTTTTCTCTCCATAGTCAATTAATAACTCAAAAAATTCACTATATGTTATTCCATATTTATTTTTTATAATAACTGACATGGCTTGCAACAAACCTAAAAAATGGAAAGCTTGTACAAAAACCGTAAACTTGTAAGTTTTTTTCCACTCAGGTGTAGGCATTGAATAAGTGCTTACTACAATTGGTTCGTATTCGGTTATGTCCTCATCCAAAGATTTGGCAGAATGTGCTTGAAAAAGAGGAATATCAACTGTCTTGATTTTATATTTTTCTATATAATTTTTGTCTCCCAATTCTGCATTTGGCATCACATTGACATTATAAACAATTAAACCAGAGTGTTGAGAACTATCTATCAATTGGTTAATACCCTGCTTCCATGTTTTATATGTTTCACCAGGCAACGGAAGTATTAACTCGGTATAGGTAGATATACCAGCTTCAACATATTTTCTTTGTAAAGATTTAAAAAAATCCATTTTTATATTATCTCTTTTAATGTTTTTAAGTGTACCTTCATCCATTGATTGCGTACTTATAGTTACACCTCTTTGTATACCCACATCATTAAATATTTTAGCAACTTCAAAAACTTTCTCTGTAGAATTTTTAGTAAAACAAACCGCAAATTTGTTAGGATAACCATATTTTTTTTTATTTTCTGCAAATTTTAATGCAAGATCTTTATCTCTTTTTAAAATACCAAAATTTGCATCAGCACCAAATACGAGGTCTATTTTTTTTTCTGAAAAATAATCTATTTCTTTATAAAGTCTTTCTTCCTCAAAATTTCGCAATTTAGCAGCTGTTGCTGAACCCCAATCACAAAAAGTACATTTAAAAGGACATCCTCTATTTGTTTCCCAAGTTGGTGTCCATTTATAATTATATTTCTTGAATAAATCTTCGAATGTTCCTTCTAAATAAGGAGAAGGAATAATTGAATAATTGTGCATTCTTTCTCTTTTTTTATTAAAATGAATTTTTTCTCTATTATCTCGATCACGAACGCTGGTTCCCAAGATATTATAAAGTGGTTGCCTGTTAAAATATTTAATTAAAGTTTCTTCGAAAATTAATTCACCTTCTCCGTGCATAGTCATATCAACGAATGGATGAGATTTAAAAAAATTTTCGTCTATAGCATCAGGAACATGGGGTCCCCCTAGAAAGATCATGCAATTTGGGTTTTTTCTTTTTACTTCTTCTGCTAATTTAAGACTTATTCTCCAATTCCACATGTAACAAGAAATTCCAAGTATATCCACTTGACCAATTTTACTAGACATCTTTGATACACTTTCTCTAAGGAAAATAAATTCTTTAAAATAATAATTGTCCCGGATTTCCTTTTTTTGCAGCACAAATGATTGAAGAACACCAACGCTATACGGCAAATATACTTGATCCCCATATTTGTAATTTAATTGGACTAGTTGAACAGAAATTTTTCCGGCCATTAATTTGACAATATTATTAATTTTTTAATAATTCAAATATAAACTTGTTGGAAAAGCTCTATCTACTCAATATTAAGCTTAAAATTATCCTGTTTTTTTTAAAGACTCTGCGGCAAAACAATACTTAGAGAACCTTGTTCTTTGAAAAGGAAATAGCTTAATTAAATCATCTAAGTTTTTCTTTATGGATGTTTTAATTTCTACAATAATATTCTTGTCGTTATAGGCATTTTTGCTTTTATAACTGGAATAGAAAAGATTTTTATCAATTGAAATTCTAACATCTCCTATTGATGAGTACTCTCTTTCATAACTTACATAAAAGTTAGGTAGGCAGGTTCCATACTGATTGTCGAAAAATCCCGCTTTTTTAAAATAATTAACTTTTTTATTATTAATTATCTGTCTTGTTTTAAATCTTCCTTCCACAGACGAATGCTTTATTTCAAGGTAAAAATTTTTGTTATCTGTATTTGGATACTCTCTGATTCTTATTTTTTTTCTAGGAACCACACCTTCAATCGAATCGGTGTACATATCAAAATTCAAATTGTCAAAATAAAGACTTTTTATTAATCTTGGTTTGTATAGTTGTTTTGCAGAACGTTCAATTAAAAAATTTTTAAAATCAATCAAGTGTTCTGATTTTATAAAAAGTTTTTCTTCAATTCTAAAACTCATAAAGATCTTTCATTATTAAAAATTTTTGAGTGTGCATCAATAAAGGTTTCCCGAGAATAATTTTTACAATCCATGCTTTTTATTTTTATAAGACCACCATTAAATTCTTGTTTTTTGTTGTAAGCAGAGACACATGTATTCAAATTTTCTAGATCAGTCTCTTTAATTATAACTATTGAACTATCCTTAGAGGCCACACCAATAGTTGAGTTTTTTGCAATAATTTTATTTAAAGTCAAAAAAGATTTTTCTCCAACAGAGAGAGCTTTGTCTCCACAATTTTTTAAATCTAATAAATTTATTTTGTAATTTCCTGCAGAAAAATCCACACAATCATTTTTAGAAGAATCAATTTTTATTCTATCGATTTCAACTTCTGAAAAGTCTATATCTAAACCATCACTAAAAGAATTTTTTATATTAACTTCACTAATCGATCCTTTGACATTTATTAAGTTAATTGTATCTTCACAACTTGAATCATTGGCATTAATTAAAACATTTTCAACCTTTAAGTTGATCAAAGATAAACAGCCTGTAAGACCATTAACACTTATAGGAAAATTTTTTAGATCTAATTCCTTTTTTTCTTCAGTCATTTTAAAACCATTAAAATTAATTTTTAAATCTTTTATTTCACCATTAATTATATAGATTCTCGAGTCAGGATCATTCTGATAGATATCTAATAAATTTTGATCAATTTTATTGTTTATTTTAATTCCGTCATCGTAAAAAATTGTAGTACCTGCAAATTTTAATTTATTAATATTTTCTTGTTCAGTTATATTTTTAAAATCTAAACTTTTACCCAAATACTGATATATTCTTTTATTTAAAACAAACTCACCACCCAGCAAGTCTTTGAGACTGTCTTCTGAAAAGGAATAATCTTCACACACTTCTAAGTAAATTTTGCATCTTTGTAGCTCTTTGTTATTTTGATTGTGTTTTACTAAATAAACATTTGGATTGATTTCATTTAAAGTTTCATTAAATCTCGTTAAAATATTATTATCAATTAATTTGAAATAATTATAATCTACTACGTTGCTATCTATATTTGAGTAGGCTTTCTCAATTTTATTAATATTCAATATAATTTTGTCGATTTTGCTAGTCAAATCAGCTTTAGACAAATCAATACCAGACAACTTTAAATTTTTATGAATTTTATTTAAATCTAAATTAAGAAGTTTTTTTTCTAAAAGATCAAAAACTTTATAAAATTCCTTAGAAATTGGTAGTCTAAATGGGACAGTTGTTGTTGTAGGAGCTGATAGATTTATATCTATATTAGAGTCATAAATAATCGGTTCGAAATAATTTTCGATAGAATTCCAATAAAATTTTCTGTTGGCGACAGCTAGTCCATGCTGACTATTTGTAGCTTGCATCAATAAATTAAAAATATCTAATTTTACTATGTGATCTGGATTGAAGAATCCTAATAAATTATTATCTAGGTCGTAATCAAAATGTTGGAAGTTATTTTTTCCATCTTGAAACTTATTTGAAAAATATAGATAAATTAGGTTTAAATTAGTTAAGGCATTATAAGACATAATCTTATGGTTTTGACTTTTAAAAATTATTTCAGAATTTAACTGTTTTGCCAGCATAGTTTTTATACTTTTGCTTCTTAGCTTAGGTGTTCCCACCGACCAATTGCTTAAATTGTTATCGGGTATATTTTCAACAAGTTTGAAGAAAAATCTTTGATCACTTTCTAGTATAGGTCCTTCTCTTCTATTATGATATTCTAATAATTCTTTTGCAGTTTTTTCTTGAAACATCATATCTGAATAACCTTGATTTATTCTAACATTAACTTGAAACGTCCTTGGCGCCAAGTAACCCAAATCTCTTAATATTTCTGTTATAAGAATTTCATCTTGAACTATTCCTCTTACACCCGGTAAGTATAATTTAAATTTTGTTACACCTCTAATGTGTCCATTTTCTAGATGTATATCCAAACTTTGCAGAATTGAGTTTCCTTGTAATTTTATATGATCTTTAGCGTCACCACTGTGTCTAACTCTACCCGAAAAAGTACACTGAATATTATTTTCATAAACAACTAATACTTTTGCTTTGAATCTTTTTTTATATTTTTCAGGAGTAAATCTACCATTATTGGTAATAATTCTAATACCATTAACTGTCCATCCTCTATAATTATTAGTATCGATTTCGATTTTCTCTATTTTTAAATTATCAATATTTTCTATATCTTTTTTGTTTGTTTTGCTTTCACAAAAAGGTTTAACAAATTTAAATGGATCGTTGGTGTTAGAAAAAGATTTGTTTATAAAAAATTGAAAAAATATTAGGAAAAATATAATTTTTTTCATAATTCTAATTATAAATTACATTAATTTTCTCTATATTTTTTTGATCTTCTAGTTCTTTTTTAAAGTTTTCTAATTCTTTTTTATTATTAAAGCTTAGTCTATATGTAAATTCATTTCCTAATTTATCACTTAAAGAATTAGACAAGAATTCACTTTTTTCTACAAAATCTAATTTTTCTTTTGAAACAATTTCTAGAGTGTTTGATATATTTCCTTCGTTAAAAGAAATATTATAAAAAGACTTACCGAATCTTTGTGAAATTTTTTGTACAAGTTTAACTATTATTATAATTGCAACCGTACATAATACTAATTGTATAGCCCATTTGGTTCTTACACTTGTGGCAATACCGATTGTTATTAGGTCGAAGTACATTATCAGTTCGAGAGCACTTTTTACAGGATGTCTAAATCGAACTATTGATAAAGCACCTATCATTCCCAGAGATAAAGCTATATTTCCTGAGATAGTTTTTGTTATTATATAAGTAATCACAGGAAGAATCATGAAAGCAACTGTTTGAGCATGGGATCTAGCCCACGCTTGACCAGTTAAACTTAAAGCAAATCTTAGAATTAAACCGCTTGATATTAATAGGGCTAATGATTTTAATTCATCCACAATGTTATTTTATATACTTTTTTGATAATAAATATCAAGCGCCAAATATTGCAAGTAAATTGATTGATACAAAAATAAAAAGTATTATACATCAATAATAATTTAAGGCGGGGTAGCTCAGTTGGTTAGAGCACAGGACTCATAAGCCTGGGGTCGGCGGTTCGACTCCGCCCCCCGCTACCATTTAATTAATATTGTGATTAAAAAATTTTTACAAAAAACATTTAAAAAAATTTCATATAGTTTTTTTTTAAAGATTTATGGAAATATCAAAGGATCCGTTAAATCTGATACTAAAGAGAGAATTAAAGTAAAGAATTTTGATATAGAAAAAAATTTGAATTATAAAATTTATGAAATTGCTAATGGAAGATTATATACAGATCGGATTCATGATACAGCAATCATAATTGATAATAAAATAATAGAAGGACCTTCTTTTCAATTAAGATATGCAGATGAATCAAAAATGTATAATTCTAAAATAGAAGATAATATTGTCTTTACAAAAGGGACTCCTAGAATTTTAAAGAATCTCAAAGGTTCGGTTCTTTCACTTTTAACAGGAGGGGGAGGCAACAATAATTATTGGCATTGGTTGTTTGATGTTTTGCCAAGATTAGGTTTATGTAGAAATTATATAAAATTAGAAGATATAAATTATTTTTTACTTCCCAATCTTATAAGAAAATTTCAAAACGAGACACTTGATTTTTTAAATATTCCAACACAAAAAAGATTATCAAGTGAAAAATTTAGACATATAAAAGCTGACAAATTAATAGTTACTGATCATCCTTTTGTTGTTACCGGTAATGCAACTAAAGATATGATGGATATGCCAAAATGGATTTCACAATGGCTAAAGGAAAATTTTTTAATCAAGAACCCAAATACAAATGGGAAAAGCATAAAAAAAATTTATATAGATAGAAATGACGATCCATCAAATAAATTTCCATTAAGATTAATTTCTAACGAAAATGAAGTTAAAGAATATTTGCTAGAGAATAATTTTATTTCAATAAAACTTCACGAAACTGAATTTAGCGAACAAATAAAATTATTTAATAACGCAGAATGCATCGTTGGCCTTCACGGTGGCGGCTTTGCCAATATAGTTTTTTGTAAACCTAAAACAAAAATCATAGAATTAAAAAGTACCTATGCCGGTACACCAATTGAAAATTTAGCAAAAAAAAATAATTTAAATTACCATTCGATTTCCATTGATGCTAAACCCATACATGAATATGGTTTTCCAAATCAACAAGGAAGCATTGAAGTACCTATTAATAAATTAACTGATATATTAAATAGTTAACGATATGACAAATTTAAAAATGTTTTGTTTATCTTTGGAACCCACCCACTATCAATTTATCAAAGGACTTGGATATATACCCGTAGGACTTGGTGATAAAATTTTTGATAAAGATTGGTTTAGCGATAAAGAGGGTAAAAATATTTCCCAAAAGAATAAATATTATGGCGAATACACTTATCATTACTGGATATGGAAAAATTATTTAGATAAAATCGAAAATAATTGGATTGGATTTTGCCAGTATAGAAAATTTTTTAGTTTAGAAAAACATGAGAC
>CEUZ01291580.1_pt1 | contig 23404 bp, 22 predicted proteins | sample 361511 | NCBI WGS metagenome assembly CEUZ01 (sample SAMEA2622822, study PRJEB7988) | marine metagenome | biome: marine biome (ENVO:00000447); feature: surface water layer (ENVO:00002042); material: "saline water (ENVO:00002010), including plankton (ENVO:xxxxxxxx)" | depth 5 m | reverse complement strand
AAACAAATGCAATAAATGATTTTACCTATTAATATGCTATTAATCCTCTAAATTCGTTTAAAAACATGAAAAAAACTAGCTTTTTAATAACAGGAAAACATGCAGTCACTGAAGCGCTGAAAAATCCCGAGCGTAAAGTGCTTAAAGTGTTACTCACCGAAGATTCAAAAAAAACACTTAATAAAGAAAATTCTAATCTTAATTTACTGAAAAACATCAAAATATTTTATAAAACTAAAAATGAACTAGATCGTTTGTGTTCTAAAGATCAAATATCACATCAAGGTTTAATAGCAGAAATAGAGCATTTAGAAAAAACAGACCTTAAAGATTACTTAAATTTTTTAGGTGAAGAAAAAAATTTAACTTTTTTAGCTTTAGAAGATGTTACAGATCCTAGAAATATTGGTTCAATAGTAAGAAGTTCAGTAGCTTTTAATATTGATGGGATTATTGTGAAAGAAAGATCTTTTCCAAGCGAGAGTAAACTTTTATATAAAAGTGCAAGTGGATGTATGGAACATATTAAAATAATTGAAGTTTCAAACATAAGCACAACTTTAAAATATCTAAAAACAAAAAATTTTTGGATATGTGGCTTTGACAAAGATGGCAAGGATGATTTCACAAAACATAGCTGGGAGGGAAATAATGTCATATTATTTGGATCTGAAGGTTATGGATTAAAATATCAAACAATAAAAAACTCAGATTTTTTGTTAAGAATAGATATAAATAAAAAGGTTGAAAGTCTAAATATTTCAAATTCTGCAGCAGTAGTTTTGCACTACATAAATAAAATTGGAAAGAAGAATTAATCTATTTACAATAACTTAATTTAAATCTAGTTCCTGGTATAAGATTTTTTTTACTTCTTTTGCCCAGTATTTTTTTTAGGAACTTTGGTTCAAGTCCATAACCAGGTCTAACTACTTTAACATTTTTTGTTGTGATTAGTTGATTTTTTAAAATTTTTTCTGAAACGTAAATAGATCTTCGGCTATAAAAATTTTCCATCGAACTTTTGTCTATTTTAAAAACACTTTTTCCTAAAGAAGTCTCAACATCTCTTATTCCTTCTACCATTTTTTTAAAATCATTATTGTTAAGAGAAAAAAATGAATCTACAGTTTTAGTGTTGTCGTTTAAGTTAAAATGCTTTTCTAATACTGATCCTCCCAGAGCTACTGATGTTAATGCAGCTATTGAACCAAGAGTGTGATCGGAAAGACCTGAGAGTACTTTATATTTTTTTTTAATTATAGGAATTAATCTTAAATTTTGTTCGTTTATTGGAGAAGGATATGAAGATACACATTGTAAAATTATAATTTTTTTGCATCCGTTTTTTTTTAAAGTCTTTAATGCTAAGTCAATATCATTTTGTGTTGCAAGTCCTTTAGATAAAATTACAGGTTTCTTTGTTTTTGCTACCCTCTCTAATAGGGGAATGTGATTAATTTCAGCAGAAGCTATTTTATATGCTGGACATCTAAGCTTTTCTAAAAGATCGACAGCTGTCTCATCAAAAGGACTTGAAAAAATCTCAATTTTTAATTTTTTTGCTAATGAAAATAATTTTTGGTGCCACTCCCATGGAGTAAAAGCATTTTTATATAAACTCCAAAAATTTTTTTTTATTTTCCATGGACTTTTTTTTCCTATTAAAAAATCTTTTCTGTTAGAATTTAGTGTAATGGTTTCTGGTTTATATGTTTGTAATTTAACAGCATTCGCTCCAGACTGTTTAGCTTTAATTAACATTTTTTTAGCCCTACTAAACTCTCCGTTATGATTTCCAGATAATTCAGCAACTACAAAGCAAGGTGAATTATCTCCAACGTAAGTTTTTCCTATTTTAAATTTCATGCATTCCTTTCATAAAAAAGAAAATTTTTATCATCTAGTTTAAATTTTTTTCTTATTTGCGGGATAATTTTATCTTTCCTTTTTAAAATTCTCCAATCAAGATATTTACTATATTTAATTGCTAATAAATTAGTTTTTTTAACAAATGATATCCAAGAAACATTTGTTTTAAGTCTTTTTTGCCAATTAAGAACAAAAAGTATATGTCTTATAGTACATTTATTGTTACATGCAAACCATCCAGACAAATAGTGTTTCTTTTTAGAAAATAAATTAATTTTTTCATCATAAAAATACAATATCCTTTTTCCGTCTTCTAAAAGAACATAAGATTCTCTTCTTGTTTCGTACCACCATATATAATGATCTAATATAGAAATCATTTTAGGGTTTGAGCTCATTTTTCTATTTAACTTAAGATTTCTACAATACAAGTAATGATTGAGATCTTTATCGTTAACTTTTCGTATTTCCAATCCCCTTTTTATTTTTACTGTATTTTTTTTAATTTGTTTTAATTTACTGGGATATAAAATTTTTTTAATCACTCGTAAAGAACCTTTATTATCAATTTTTATTTTAGGTTTTTTAATTAACTGGCAAAATCTTGAATAATTTTTTGTAATTAAAATTATTAATTTCATAATTTTATTCTCATTGTACAAATCAGGGCGATCAAGAAATAAGTAATGCCCTAAATTTTCAAGCGAAAAAATATTTGTTTGTTGATTTTTCGACATCTGAAAAAGAATAGATGGAGTTTTTAAATAAGCTGTCTCAAAAATTGCTGTGCCTGAAGTTCCAAAAAAAAGGTGAGATTTTTTTATAAGATAATATAGACTATTGTGTTTATTGAAGTACTTAATTTTTTTAAACCTTTTGGATAAATTAATTATTTCTTTTTTATTTTTTGATAACTTTCCAAATACTACAATATATCTAATATTTTTAGGTGTCTCATTGTTCTTCACTAATACATTAAGTATTTTAGTAAACAAAGAAAGCTGCCCTCCGCCTCCAACATAAAAAGTTATGTAAAAATTATTTTTTTTAAATCTAAAATTTTTTTTTATCTCTTTTCTTGATACTATATTGTATTTTGGGTGAATAAGAAAACTACCACTTTTTTTTTTATTCAATTTTGTTTTAAATTTTACTTCTGGATAATTTATTGGATTATAATTAATTATATAATCAGAAAAGTGCGTTTTATTATTTAAATCATCAAAACTGATAATCTTTTTGTGAAATTTAGATACATACTTTTCCCACCTATATCCTATTCTATAATCATCGACTACAACATATCCTTTGCCTTTATCACTAGTATTTTCACAAAAAATCTTTGCATCTTTTTCTTCTGAAAAATCTTTTTTATTTTTATACATTCCAAAAGTTTGGAAGCTAGTCAAATTATGTGAACTTAAAGTGTCTAAATAAAAAAAACACTTATGACCTTTTTTTTCAAATTCTGTTGCTAATCTGGAACATCTTACTATATGACCAATACCGATATTATTGCTAAAATTTGTTCTAAAAAAAATATTCACAATAATTTAGTTTAATTTATAATTTTGAACAGTAACGTTCAATTTTTGAACGGTCAAGACAATATTATCAATTGCTTTTAAAAAAAACACGTTTAAAGTATTAATAAAAAGTTAAGATAGACTTAATCTATGAAAATAACACATGTATCAAATTCTTTTATATCAGTTAAAATTAATGGTTCTGTATTAGCGTGTGATCCATGGGTAGGAACTACTAATGATAACGGATGGTTAGCTTATCCTTTTTATAAAAATGGCAAAGGTATACTAAACGAAATAAAACCTAATTTTATTTATATAAGTCACTTACATGGTGATCATTTTGATCCGGGTACACTTGATAAATTAAAAAACAAAAAAACTATAATTATTATAAAGCATTTCCCAAATCAAAGACTAAAAAACAAAATTAAGAAAATAGGTTTTAAAAATATCATTGAGTGTAAAGCTTGGAAAAAATACAAGTTAAATGAAGATATATCTATTTGTATAGTTCCACAAATGTCTAGTAATTCTAGCCAAATAGAAGAACAAATAGATTATGATCTTGATACATCAATATTAATTCAATCAAATATAACAAAAAAAGTTTTTTTTAATAATGTAGATAACCCTTTATCTACTAACGATCTTAAAACTATAAAAAAAAAATGTAAGAAAGTTCTAAATTCAAATATTGATATAGTATGTTTCCCAGTTGGAGCAGCGGGTGAATATCCTCATTGTTTCGTAAATGTTCCCAAGAAAAAAGAGAAAGATAAAATAATAAATCATAGTTTAAAAGACCTTAAAGCAAAGCTAAATATAATTAAGCCAAAAAATTTTTTTCCTGCTGGTGGTCGTTACATTATATACGGAAAATTTTCCATACTTAATAAAGATGTAGCGCAACCTACGTTTGATAAAATTAAAGATTATCTAAAAAACGAAAGTTATGACATTTATAATATTGAAGGAAGTAGTAAAGTTTTTTTAGATAACAAAACATTTGGCCGTTCTAAAATAAATAAATTAAATAAATTTTCTTACGATGAACAAAAGATTATAAATTTCTTTAAAAATAAAAAATATTTTTACTCTAATGATTTTAAAAATATTCCTATAGCTAATATTGATGAAATTTATAATAAATCTTTAAAAAACTATCATAATATTCTTAAAAAATTACCTGTAAGAACAAGTTGGAAAGTTGACTTTTTAATCTATAAAAATTTAACATTAAAATCTAATGGATTAATTGATAAAAAAAAATCAGTCTTTTTAAAGAAATACATTTTAAAAAATAATAATCATAAAGTTAATTCATTGAATATGAAAAACTCTAAATTAAAATTACATTTAGATTATAATCTTTTTTATGGATTGCTAAAAAGAAAATATATTTGGAATACAGCGATATCTGGATCTATAATCTTATTTGAAAGAAAACCAAATATCTTTGATCCTAATTTGACTTTTTCAATTAATTTTTTAGGTGTTTAAACGTAATCTTTATCTGAAAATATTTCTTTAGCTAATGCTGGTTTGAAGATTGTCTGACCACTTTTTGTCATAAAATTTTTTATAAATTCCTTGTCCTCTCCCGCTAAACATAAATCGCTATGATTTTTAAAATATTTAATGCTAAATCCGTAATCAACTATATCCTTCAAGGATTGTTCAAAAATATTTCCTATTTTAATATGTACATATGGGCAAACTAAAACATCGCCAATTGGTGTTACGTAAAGCCTATTAACTGTAGTACAACCTAAAATCTTTTCGTGATTTTTGTCGAAGGGGTTCCAAATATTTCTAACAAGATTTTTATATTCTTTTCTAATCTTTTTTAAATACTCTCGATCTTTATCATCGCAAATTATATCTGTCATTTTTTGCCACATGCCTGATGGAACAGCAACATTTAGAAGTGTTCTATATTTTTTGTCTTTAGAATAATCTAGCAATTTTTTAAAATGTTCTGTGTTTGCATTATAGTGACCAACGGTAATATTAAGATATGGATCCATTCCAGCATTTTTAACATGCTCAAGTCCTTCTATAGCCCTTCTCCATGAATCTTTTCTGCCTCTTATTTCATCATGAATTTTTTCATCCATGCTATCAATACTAACGGAAACTCTACTGACCTTATATTCTGCTAATTTTTCAGCCATCTTTTTATCCAGATGATATCCATTAGTAGTTAAGTATAAATAAAACCTTTCTGGTTTAATCGCTGTTAAAACTTCAAATAATTTATCAGGCTGCAATAAAAGTTCACCACCCTGCAAGTCAAACTCAAAGTATCCAAGTTCATCAGCATCATTTGCAAGTTTTTCAATAGCTTTTAAATCTAAATATTCTTTTACATGATCACCTTTTGGGGAATTGGTAAAACAGTATTTACATCTTAAATTACAAGCGTTATTAAAATTTAGATCTATTCCTCTTGTCTTAGTTCCTACTTTTCCATCATTTTTTTGAACGTAGTCATAAAATTTTCTTAATTTTTCGACTAGTCTAGGCTTATTTAGTAATGAAGATGCAATTGGCATTTTTTATCTTTTTAAATTATACCTCTTTAATTCATCGGGTAATATCAAATTAAATTCCGCTTTACAAACCGTTTTATTTTCAATTTTACCTTGGCCTTCACAAATAGCAATACCCCTCTTGTAACTCTTTATTTCAGTTTCAATATATAATCTACAATTAGGAACAATTTTTTTTATTAACTTAATATTATTTGCTGATGTTAAGTAAGCAACTTTACCTTTATTTCCAGGTAAACAAAATAAAGCTAAAGCACACATCTGAACTAAAGCTTCTACTTGAAGCATGCCAGGCATATTAGGGTCATTTGGCCAATGTACTTTAAAGAACCATTCATCTTCATTCAAATCTTTGTATCCTTTAGCGCTCTTGCCAGGAATTACTTCGCTAGCATAATCAATTAATAAATATGGATCTCTATTTTGCTGTACTTCATGTATTCCATTTTTGTCTAAAACTATTTTTTTCATTTAATGTCAACTACTCTTGATAAAATTTTATTTATGTCGTAACCATCCCAATAAAAACTCATGTCTAAAGCTTGTCCAATTGGTACGATTCTATCTATGCCTGAAATTTCATTTTTAATTATAAATTCTTTTATTTCACTTTTATTAATACCAAAATAAGTAAGAGTTTGATATTTATTATTTATATATTTAGAAATCTCATCAATTTTATTTGTACTATATTCATAAAAATATCCCCACTTACCTCTTAGGTCGTGCATATTGCTATCATAATGAGTGAGATAATTGGTAAAAATATAATTTTCATATCTTGATTGTTTTTTTAAACTTTTTAATTTAAAAATATTTTCACAAAGTTGGTTATACTTATCAATAGATGCTGTTTCAGTAAGATCATATTTCGATTTAACTACATTTAATAAAAATTTCCAAAACTTCTCTCGAGCTTTATTATTTTTTTTGCCTAACCAAATAATTAGATGAGGAGATGAACATGCATTTTGATCAACTAAGTAAGTGTCATTATAGAATCTCTCTACAAGTCTTTTTAAATCAAAATCATTTATTTTTAATATTTTTGAAGAGTTAATAACACAAAGGGAATATCGATCAGCAAATGCTATATCAATTGCCCTTTCCATTAAAGGAAATTGTCTTATATTTAATATAGATTTGTCACCACCCCAAATAATTCTTGCATTACATAATGAGGAAATTTTTTTTGTAAAATTATCGTTATCCTTATATTTTACAATATATATTAAATCCTTAATTTTTTTAAATTTTTTTATATTAAGTAATTTATTTATAACTTTACAAATAATATCTATTTGTACAAAATTTTTTGAAGGTACTTTTACTACATTAGAATTTCCATTTATAAGACCAAAAATTAATGAATAAGCAAAATTTGTTGGAATGTTAGATGGGGTAATATGAAAAATTAAACCTAATCCAAGTCTAGCTTGTTCTGATATGAAATCCTTTTTAAACCTCAAAATATTTTTCTCTCTACACCAAAAAGCCAAGGCCTTAATATCAGAATATTTTTTTGAAAGAGGGTGTAAATTTAACTCTATTGAAAAGTTTTTTAAAAAATCACATAAAAGATCATTATAGGGTATTGTAGCTTTTAAATTAATTTTTTCTTCTCCGACTAAATATTCAATTTTTTTATTTGTTTTCATTATGTGTCGCTACATCCTCTAATTTCCGAATCTTTGTTTCTTCCATATACTTTAAATCTTTTTCCCTTTGAAGAGCACGTGCAATCTCCTGAATTTATTATTTCACCTATATCTTCGGTTAAAATATTGTGACCTGGGTAGCTTGTAGGTAGCAATGATAAAAGTTGAATAATGCCTTTACCATTATTAATCTCATTAAAGAATTTATCTCTTATAATGACATCAGAATATATTGAAGTAACAAAACATCCACATTTTTTACAATCTAAAAATATTGATCCGGTCTGTTCTACTAATCCATAATAATTATATATATTATTTAATTTTAATTTTTGGTTTAACCTTTTTTTAAAAATACTGTTACTGACTTTAATATTTTCCATTTTTTTCCATCCTCCACCGTGAAGTAAAACTCCATTTTTAAAATTGTATTTTACAATTTTTTTCGATAATTTTTGGTAAAGGTACTCGTATATAGAGCTAGTAAACCCAAAGATGAAAAACTTTTTATGCGAATATTTTTCCAAAAATGAATTCAAAATTTTATAATTTATTTTTCCATCTTCATCTAAGATAAATGTGTGATTTTTACCAAAGATAGAAAAACCATATATTGCAACAGCACGAGCACTAAAAGAATTTTTCTTATTTAGAGATGGGTTTTTATCAATTATAAGCATAGGCACTCTTTCCTTGCCTAGTATTGTACCAATAATCTTAGTAAGCACTTTTCTTTGATTGTTTGCATTGTCTTTATCTAAAAATATTTTTGAAGGATTTCCGCTAGTTCCTGAAGAAGTAAGAGTTCTAAAAATTTCTTTTTTTGGAATACTAGTGAGAATAAATTTCTTAAAGGCGCTAGTAGGCAGAAATGGAATTTGACTTAATTTGTTTTTTTTTGGGTTATAGTTAAAAAATTTTAAAAATTTATTATATTCTATGCAATTTTTATAATGATGATTGGTCAAATGATTAATTAAATCATTAAATAATTTTTTTTTCTCATTTTTATTTAGAGAAAACGGTTCAAAATCTAAATATTTATTAATATTCATAGTTAAATTTAAAATTGATTTTTATAGTTATTTTCATTCATAAATGATTTTACTTTATTTATAATAATATTATTTGGATTTATCCCGTAATTTTTAAATACAATATTTTTTATTTCATCTAAATTATAATTATTTTTTATATTAATTCTTAAATTTTTGTCATCGAGAAGACATTTAATCTCATATTTATTTTTTTTAAAGTAGTTTTCTATATCATCAAGATTTAATCTGATGCCAAATATTTTGGAAAATCGATTTTTTCTGCCTTTAATGTAATAATATCCTTTTTTGTTTTTAATAGCTAAATCCCCAGTAAATAATATTCCCTTGTTCACATCACCTTTTTTTAAATCTTTATAGCTACTAGCGTAACCAAGACATACGTTTTTACCATAGTAAACAAGCTCACCAACAACATTATATTTATTTATTACTTTTTTCTTTTCACTTATTATTTTAAAAAAAGATTGATTTAAAGGTTTACCAATGCTTCCAAAATTTTCTGCTAGTTTATTTGGTTCAAGATAAGACATTCTAGGGCTCGCTTCAGTTTGGCCATACATTGCAAAAAACTTTATATTTTTACTTCTACATAATTTCTCAAAATATTTTAAGGTTTCTAGTTCTAGCTTGCCACCTGCTTGTGTTAAACACTTTAATGAGGATAAATTGAAATTCTCTATATTTATTTTTCTTAAAATTTCATAAAAACTTGGAACGCCTCCAAATGATGTAACTTTATATTTATAAACTGCTTTCCAAAAGGTTTTATCTAAAATTGATTTATCGTTTACTATAATTCTTGATCCTTTGTGTAAATGTGTATTTATAATTGACAATCCATAAGAATAACCCATTGGCATAGTCGTTATTGTCGTGTGATTTGAATTAATATTTAAATAGTTAGCTATAGTTTGAGTATTGTGTGTAATATTTGAATTAGACAATCTTACAAACTTTGGGCTTTGTGTCGTACCCGAAGTAGAGAGCATTAATAAATTTTCTTTGTTTAAATTTTTATTTAATTTATGGCTAGTTTTGTAAAGAACATAATCCTTTCCACTATATATTTCTTTTTTAAGGAAGGATTTTTTAAAGAAGTTTTTTGGAGTAAAAATGTAATTAGGTCTATATTTTTTAACAATTTTTTTAGCATAATCAACTTTGAAAGTTTTATCTAATATTATAGATAAGTTTTGAGATCTAACAAAAGATACATATCCAATTATTGATTCAACATTATTACTTACAATAATTAATATTGTAGAATCTTTATCAACTTTATTACTAATTTTACTTGATATTTTTAATATATCGCCATATGTAAAAATATTATTATTTAGATTTACTAAAGCTACCCTTTTTTTAAATTTTTCTAAATTTTTAAACAGTCTATTCATTAGTATTTAATTAAAATTGTTTTAAATATTAGCATTTTTTTCTTTACTGTTCAAATATTGAACGATATCTTCACGAAACGTAAAGTATGGATAAAAATCATTTAAAAACTAAAATCGCGATTGGGACTGCTCAATTAGGACTTAACTATGGAATAGCTAACAAGACAGGTAAAATATCTCAAAATGAAATGAGAAAAATTTTAAAATTTGCAGAAAAAAATGGAATAGATACAATTGATACTGCTTGTTCATATGGTTCTAGCGAAAAAAAACTGGGTCAATTAAAAATAAACAATTTTAAAATAATTACAAAATTACCAATCAAAGTTACTAAATCTAAGAAACAAAAATGGGTTTTTAAATCAATAAATACTTCAATAAAAAAACTTAAAGTGAAAAATCTTTATGGAATTTTAATTCATAACATGAAACAATTAAGAGGTAATTTTGGTAGTAAAATATATAAAGAGCTTTTAGAAGCAAAAAAACAAAGATTAGTAAAAAAAATTGGAATTTCAATATATTCAATTAATGAATTAAAAATAGCCCTAAATAAATACAAATTTGATATTGTTTCAGTTCCATTTAATGTTTTTGATCAAAGAATAAAAAAAACTGGCTGGCTTCATAAACTTAAAAAACTAAAAATAGAAATACATGCTAGGTCATCATTTCTGCAAGGTTTGCTGTTAATGAATAAAAAACAACGTCCAAAAATTTTTCAAAAATGGAACAAGTTATTTACAAAATGGGATAAAATTGTAAGTAAAAGCGGAAAGTCTAGAATAGAAATTTGCCTAGGTTTCGTTTTAAGCAATCCAGAAATAAAGAGAGTTGTTTTAGGATTTGACGGGTCTAAACAATTTAAAGAATTAACAAAAAAAATTAATAATATAAAAAACCCTGGAACTGAATCAATTTTAAGCAACGATATAAAACTAATAAACCCTACTAATTGGAAATTTCTATGAAAATAATTGCCATAGTAACAGCTAGATTAACCTCTAAAAGATTGCCAGGAAAAACCCTTAAACCAATCTTGGGAATACCAATGATTGAATTATTAATTAAAAGATTATCCTTTAGTAAAAAAATTAATCAAATAATAGTAGCAATTCCTAAAAATAAAAAAAATAACAAATTAAATAATTTTTTAAATAAAAAAAAATATCATGTATTTAGAGGAAGTGAGAAAAATGTTCTTAAAAGATTCTTTAATGCCGCAAAATTATATAAGGCTGATATTGTGGTCAGAATTACCGGAGATTGTCCTTTGATAGATTATAAGATAGTCGATAGTTTAATAATAAAATTAATAAAAAATAAAAAAGAATATATTACAAATGCAAATCCATTAACATATCCTGATGGGTTGGATGCTGAAGTGATGACATTTCGTGCACTAAAAAAATGTTATAAATTAGTTAAAAAAAATTATGACAAAGAACATGTAACTACCTTTATAAGAAATTCTAAAAAATTTAATGTTATATATAATCAGTATAAAAAAAACTATTCAAATGAAAGATGGGTTGTTGATGAAAAGAGTGACCTTATCGTCGTAAAAAAAATATTTAAATATTTCAAACCAAGAATAAACTTTGGATGGTTAGAAATTATTAAACTTAGAAAAAGAAAACCTAAAATATTTGAAATTAATAAAAGTGTTAAAATAAAAAATGAATATAAAAAAGCATTGTTTGTAAATTTATAACAAAAAATAAACATTTACACTGGACAATCTGTTAAAAAGGTATATTAGCAAAGTGTAGAAAACGAATAGAATAAAATGATTAAGAATAATAAATTTTTTATTGAAAAAATTGAGTCAGTGTGTTTTTTCGGCCAGTCTGATTCTTTAGTTAATTTAATTAAAATTAATGATTCTTTTAATATTAAATCTTTAATAATTACTAGTTCACATCAATCTAAAAAAATTAACAAAAATATCAAAGTAAATATTTTTGATAAAATTGATGCGGCCTGTATGAAATTAATAAAAAAAAAGTGCAATATTCAAAAAACATTATTTGTCTCTTTGGGCGCTAGATATATTTTTAAAAAAGATACAATAGAGAATTTTTTTCTATCAAATTTAGTAAATTTTCATAGACATAGACTTCCTTTAAATCGTGGTGGCGGTGGTTATTCATGGCACATAATGAATGAAGACAGAATTGATAATCAATTAATTCACTTAATTAATGAAAAAGCTGACGCCGGTCCCATAATAGCTTCGTCCTCAACACTATTTCCAGCTAGGTGTAAAATTCCTATAGATTTTGAAAATTATAGTTTGGAAAAATTTAATGAAATGTATAAAAATTTTATTAATAAATTAAAAGATGGCTCCAAATTTGTTCTAAAACCTCAAGTAAATTATTTCGGAAATTACTATCCAAGGTTGAATACTCTACAAAATGGTTTTATTGATTGGAATCTTAAACCATATGATTTGATTAATTTTATTAATGCCTTTGAAGATCCCTACCCTGGAGCAATAACTTTTTTAAATAATGGAAATTTTGGAAAATTATTTTTAAAAAAAGTTCAATTACATGGAGGTGAAATTTCAAATCATCCTTTTATGACTGGTTTAGTTACTAGACATGATAAAAAATGGATTGTTGTTAGTACAGTTGATAAACACTCTTTACTAATAGAGAAAGTTTTAAATATTAAAAATGAAAATATTATTTCAAAAATTAAGATTGGGGATAGGTTTTTTACGCCAATTGACAAAATTCAGGAAGCCAAAAATAAAAGAGTATTCTATTCATCTAAAGGCTTAGAATCATAAATATATAAACCTGGATAAAAAAGTTAGTATTTTTTTGAAAAAATTTGTTAAAATAAATAGCAATAAAAAATGAAAAAATTAAATAAATTTTTAAATGAATGTAAAAAACAGAATGTTTTACTTGTAAAAAAAAAATTAAGTATACAAACTTTTTCTAACGCTAGTATTAGAATTGATAAAAATTATTTTGTTATAAAACCTAGTGGTGTATTACCACATCAAATTAATGTAAATGACTGTCCAGTTATAAGAATAAATGATGGAAAAAAAGTTAAAGGAAAATATAATCCCTCAACTGATACTCCTACTCATCAAGTGCTATACAAAAAATATAGCAACTTAAAAAGTATTTCACATACTCATTCTAAGTTTGCTACCGCATGGGCACAAACAGGAAAATCTATTCCTGTCTACGGAACTACTCACTCGGATTACTGGACTTCGGAAATACCAGTAACTAATTACATTAAAAAATCTAATTTAAAAGACTATGAAAAAAATACCGGTAACTTAATTATTGACACAATTAGAAAAAAAAGACTTTCCACAAAGAGTTGTCCAGGAGTAATAGTTGCTGGCCATGGATCTTTTTGCTGGGGTGATCAAGTACAAAGTGCTGTTAAATATTCTGAAATGTTAGAGTTTATAGCTGAATTAGCATATTATTCTCAGCGAATAAAAATTAAAAAAAAATTACCTGACTATATCTCCAAAAAACATTTTGAAAGAAAATTTGGGAAAAAAAAATATTACGGCCAAATTAAATGATATTCGATAAAAATTTATTAAAAAAAATAAATTTTGTTTTATATACAAAAAAGCATTTGTTTATTTACATAATAATAGGTTTTTTATCTGTCTTATTTGAGCTTACGATTAGAAAATTTACTAAATTATATATTACTAGTGAAGAAATATATCTACATTTTTCATTCTTTTTAGCAATTATTTTTGCCTTCTATCTAAATATTACATTTAATTTTAATGTACCTAAAATCTATTTAAAGAGATCCTTAGTTTACTATGCTCTAATATCAACATGCTCTTATGTTTTTCAGTATTTTATCAGAAATCAATTAGAGCTTAATAAACTTAGTTTTGAAGAAGAGAGATTATTAATTTCAGGACTTTTTTTTATTGTGGCATATTTCTTTCATATTAAACTTTCATTTAAAGATAATAGAAAAGTAGGTGTAGCAATTTATGCTAATGGATACGAAGATGTTAACAAAATTTACAAGATGATTGGTTTATATCCTGATTTTATTCACGTCGACATAATAGATAAAACAATGAATGAAAATGCTTCTGATACAAATCTATCCAAATTAGAAGTGGTAAAAGCCTGTTGGCCTAATCACCAAATTAACACACATATAATGTCGAAAGATCCAATTAAAATATTAGAGGGAAATATAATTCTATATTCTGATATTATATATTTTCATCATGAAATTAGAAACAGAGAAGAAGTGATTAAAAAAATTAAAAGCAAAAATAAAACGCCTGGTTTGGTGTTACATGCAGTTAATCAATATGACGACTTAGATAAAATCATTGGGGAGTTTAAAGAAGTTTCAATTTTAAGTATTGAAAAAGCTGGATTATCAGGTCAAAAGTTTGATGAAAGATCATATAATTTAATAAAAAGAATTAATGATTTAAAATTTAGAAAAAATTTTAACTTATGCGTCGATGGTGGTGTAAAAAGCAATTTAATAAATAAATTTACTAGTGAAAAAGTTGTTTCTGGATCTGACGTTTTAAATAGCTCAAACCCTACTAGAAAAATTATGAAGCTTCAAACTGTCTCTCGTTATGAAAAATGATCAACTAGGCAATTTGATTTTAAAAACTTTATTTAAAAATAAAAATATTTTATCTGTAAATATTGTAGGCTCTTACTCAGAAAAAAAAAATTTAAATACTGTAGGTGATATTGATGTAGTAGTTATATGTAAAAAAATAACAAAAAAAATTATCAATAAACTAAAATTTGATCTAAAAAATTTAAATAGAAAAAAAAATACTAAAGTAAAACTAATAATAAATTCTTCATTTGGCCCCTTAAAAATAAAAAAAGAGAATCATGTACCTATACATTTAATGATATATGATATTCGGACACATATTAACCATGTTACTTCAAGTCCTTTTACATGCTACGATTGGGAAAGAACTAATTGGTATAAAGGAATTAGTCTTAAAGAGATATATCCAGTAAGAAGCTTACAATTAAGTGATTTTTTTAATGCAAGGAGAAATTCTAAAGAATATCTAAGAGAGCTTAACAAAAATAAAATATCAATAAGAAAATTTAAATTTAAAAATCAAAACGTCTTCTTAAAAAAAGAACTAGTTAAAATAGATAATAAAAATAGAGGTGAGTTTGTATTTCATATTATAAATTTTCTAATAATAAACTTGTATAAATATATTATTAATAAAAATGTGAAAATTTCAAAAACAAATTTTAAAAAAATATTTATGAAAATAACAAATGATAAAAAATTGTTCAATTCTTTCGAAAAGCTCAAAAAAGATAAAGAAAGAAGATCCAATTTTTACTCAAAAAGTATAATCACAACAGGAAAAAAATTTATTAATAAATACCATAACTACTTAAATCAACTTAAAAAAGATAGCACATTAATAATATTTACCAGACATCAAAAAACTTTATTAAATAAAAAAAATACTTTTTTAGGCTCTGGAAGTAATCCAGATATTATTTACAAAAAAGTAAAAAAAATTAATAATAATAATTTTGATTTGTTAGTTACAAGTCAATTAAAAAGAGCAAAAAATTCAGGAAAGTATTTTAATTTCAAAAAAAGATTAACAAATAAACTACTAAATGAAATAAACTATGGTAAAGCTGAAGGATTAAAGTTTAATGTTTTTAAAAATAATTATCCAAAAATTGTGAATTCTTGGTCTAAAGGTATAGATATTAGATTTCCTAATGGCGAAAATACTTTAGATGTAAAAAAAAGAGTATTAAAATTTTTAAATTATTTGAAAAGATTAAATAGCAAAAAAAGTGTTGTAGTTATTACCCATAGCTTTTTTCTCCGTGTTCTTATAGGAATAATTTATAATCTCGATTTAAAGAAAATTTATAAAATTAGGATTGATCATCTTAAAGAATTACAATTTATTAGGATTGGAAAACAGCTTTCCACAAATATCCAAAGAAGTGATATAAGAATTTTTTATGAGCAAATTAATGATTAAAATTGGTATTTTTATTTTACCAAATAAAAAATTTAAAAAAACTATTATAAAAAGCAAAAAAGAAGTTAAAAAATATTTTGGTCATCAAAAATATGTAGATCACCTTCCACATTGTACTTTATGTGTTCTTGATGTATCTAAAAAAATATTTAATGACAAATCACTTAAAAAAGAAATATATATTAAAAAAAAAATAAACTTTAAAATTAAGAAAATAGGTGTATTTTTAAATGATCCAATAACTAATGGAGATACAATTTTTTTTAAAGTAGATAAAAATAAAATTTTGACCAAACTACAACTTTATTTACTTAAGACGTTAAAAAAATATAGGATAAATAAAAAAATATATTTTAAAAAGTTTCTTATGAGAAAAAATTATTCTCTATATGGTTATCCATTTGTAAATTCTAACTGGAATCCACATTTTACCATTGCTTCTATATCAAAAAATAAATCTACTAAAAATTTTATAAAAAGCTTTATAAATATTAATAAAAAAATTCTGACGCAAAATATTTCAAAGGTCTATTTTTATAAGATTAACAAAAATTCTCACAAATTATTATGGTCAGTAAAAATTTTATAAAAAAAACAGTATGTATAATGCCTATGGCAGGCAAAGGTACTAGATTTAAAAAACTAGGAAATAATATACACAAACCCTTGATTAAAGTTGATGGTAAACCAATGTTCATCAAATCATCCGAAACTTTCTCAAAGTTTTACAAATGGATTTTTATTGCACCAAAAAATATAAAACATGAAAAAAGTTTTATAGATTCTTTAAGTTCTTTTAAAAATAAAAAGTTAATTCTTATAAAAAAAACTACTGCTGGGCAAGCTTCCACAGTTTATAAAGCTAGAAAAATTTTGAAAAAAAACCAATTAATAATTATTCATTCATGTGACTTAAAATTTAACTTTACTTTAAAAGAATTAATAACAAAAATCAAAAAATACGATATTTTAGTATTTACAGCAAAATGTAATAAATTTCATTTAAAGAATCATAAACAGTTCAGCTGGGTTAAAAAATCAGATGTTGAAAATGAAATTATAATTTCTTGCAAAAGTAATTTTAAAAATAATAAAAGAAAAAATAGAGTTCTAATAGGATCATTTGTATTCAAGAATAAACAAATTTTCACTAGATCAGCAAATTATGTATTTAAAAATAAGTTTAAAATTAATAATGAATATTACTTAGACACAGTTGCTGCGAAAGCCAAAAAATTAGGTTACAAAGTTGGTGAAATCTCAGTTAAAAATTATATAAGCTGGGGAACTTATAGTGAGTTTCTTAACTATCAAATTATGAAAAATTAAAATGTTAAGCTTAATTATTCCATGTTTTAATGAAGAAAAAAATTTAAATAAACTTTTAGAAAAACTAAATTCTATAATTCATACTTACCCTCAAGACAAAATTGAAATTATTATTGTTGAAAATGGATCAACAGATGATTCTTTTAAAATTTTAACTAGTAGCAATTTATATCTTCAAAAAAAAATTAATATTGTTAAAATTGAAAAAAATATCGGTTATGGAGATGGTATTATGCAAGGAATAAAATTAAGCAAAGGTGATTTAATTGCATGGTGCCATGCTGATTTACAAACTGATCCTCAAGATGTCATAAAAATATTTAAGCTATCTGAAAAAAAATTAAATGAAGAAGATTGTATAGCTAAAGGTAGAAGAATTAATAGAAATTTTATTGATATTTTTTTTACTACAGGTATGTCTATATTAACTCTAATAATGTTTAATTTAAGATTAAATGATATTAACGCGCAGCCAAAAATTTTTAACAAAAAATTCATAAAGTTTCTTAGTAATGCTCCTAAAGACTTCTCTTTTGATATTTTTTTATTATTAAAGGCTAAGAAAAATAATTTTAAAATCTACGAATATCCTGTAGTCTGGCATAAAAGATTTGCTGGTGAAGCTAAGGGTGGCGGATCTTTGAAATTAAAAATAAAATTAACAATAAGAACAATTAGTTTTATGATTAATTTGAGAAAGAATTTTAAATGGAACTAATTGCTCACAGAATAAACAAAATAAAAGATTTAAAAAATTTACCAAGAAAATATGGCACTGAAATAGATTTGCGTGCTAAAGGTTCAAAAATTATCCTAAACCATAATCCCTTTTCTAGTGGTGATAATTTTGAGGATTATTTAGCTAATTATAAACATGGTACATTAGTATTAAATATAAAAGAGTCAGGAATAGAAAGTAAAACGATTAATTTAGTTAAAAAGTTTAAAGTTAAAAAATTTTTTTTATTAGATGTAGAATTACCTTTAATTTGCAAAAATAAAAAAAATGATAATAAATACTTTGCAATTAGATATTCTGAATTTGAAACAATTCACACTGCTAAAAAATTTATAAATAATGTAGGCTGGATCTGGATAGACACATTTAGCAAATTACCTTTGAATAATAAAAATTTAAAACTCATAAAAAAATTCAGAAGCTGTCTTGTTTGTCCTGAAAGATGGGGTAGACCAAAAGATATAAAACACTATTTCACAAAACTTAAATATCTAAATTTTCTACCAAATGCTGTTATGACTAGTAAAAAGTATTTTAAAACTTGGGAAAAATTGACTATCAATTATTGATAAAAGCTATCTCAATTGATATATATTGATAAACTATTGTAATGAAAAAAAAAGTTTTATTAATACAGCCGAGACATGGTATTTGGGATGGAATATTTATACGTTTCCCAGAATCTATATTGACAATTGCTGCGCTCCCCCACAAAATGGGTTACGATGTAAAAATTCTTGATTGTAGGGTTACTAATGATTGGGAAAAAGTCTTAAAAAATTATTTAAAGGATGGAAATCCTATATGTGTGGGTATAACTGCACTAACTGGTCCAGCAATAAAAGATCTTCTTACATCTATAAAAATAATAAAACAATTTGATAAAAATATTCCAATAGTATTCGGTGGTGTTCATGCAACTCTTTTACCTGAGCAAAGTTTAGCTCATGACGGAATAGATTTAGTTGTAAAAGGTGAAGCAGATTACACATTTTTTGAAATTGTCAAAATATTTGAAAAAAATACTCTTGATGAAGTATTAAAAAGTGACAAATTAAATAATATAAAAGGAATTTATTATAATAGAAGAACTAGTAACAGTAATGGTGCAGTCTTACACAATTCAGAAAAAGAAGAAGATCTTGGAATAAAAAATCCTCACAATAAATATAATGGAAATAATTTAGTCTTTACAGGAAACTCTCCCTTAATAATGGATCTTGATGCTCTTCCTGACACACCTTACGAATTGCTTGATCTTCCAAAATATAATGCGGTAGATCTAGGTAACGGTGTTTCCGCCTCTTTTCAAACTTCAAGAGGATGTCCTTTTGCATGTAAATTTTGTGGAAATGAAGTTTTACAAGAAAGAAAAATGCGTACAATTTCAGTTTCAAAACTTGTAGCAAAAATAAAAATGCTTCAAAATAAATATGGATATAACAGTTTTTTATTTGTTGATGACTTAACTATAGCGGGCAGAAAACATTTTATTGAATTTTGCACTGCACTATCAAAAATTAGACCCAAAATTGCATGGGAGTCTACCGGTATTAGAGCCAATCTAATCAGCAAACTAAATAAAGATGATATTAAATTATTGTGGGAAAGTGGCTGTAAAGCTTTAGATGTTGGAATAGAAAGCGGCTCTGAAAGAATGCTTAAACATATTCAAAAAGCAGATACTAAAGAAAACATGTTAGTTGCCAATAAAATTATAGCAGATCTTCCATTTACTACTAAATATACATTTATCGTTGGCTATCCAACAGAAACTGACGAGGAAAGAAATGAAACGGTAGAATTTTATTTACAATTAAAAAAAGATAACCCAAATATTTTTCCAATGTTTTTCGTTTATCTTCCAATAGTAGGTACAGCTTTATATAATGAGATCGTAACAAAAAAACAATTTAGACAACCACAAACATTAGAAGATTGGATTAATATAGACTCTACTTCATGGTTCTATAAACATGATAATTGGATGCCTAACAGTAGAAGAAGAGAGATATCTCAAATTATGATTTCATCTTTATTTTGTAGCGATAAGGCAAAAATTAAATTTACAACTTTATTAGGTAAAACAGCTTTTGCTTTGTATCACCCTATTGCAAAAGCAAGATTTAAATATAAATTTTTTAAATTGCCTATTGAATCGTATGCAATATCAGGACTACAAGCAATATTTCCTAATCTAGACCGCTAATATTATAAATTTAACTTTTATCTAAAACTTTTTCAGATTTATAAAAATAAATTGCACAAAATATTAATGGCAATAATATTATTCTAGTAGATGGTTGATTAAATGGTGCGGCAAATAAAAAAGTCATTAAATAAATTAAAAATAATAACAATAAAAATTTATTTTTAACTGTTGAATAAAAATAAAAATACATGCCTAGACCAAAAGGTAAAATATAATTAATAGATAAAATTTTAATTGCTGAGAAAAAATTCATATTCATTAAATCAGAAAAATTGATATGGCCTTCAATATATTTTAAGGGAACGAAAAACCTAGGATTAAATAAGCATTCTAAAATATCATAGTTAATCATAATAAAAGAAATTAAGGTCAAAAATACAAAACTTAAAAATTGTTTATATTCAAAATTATTAAAAACTAGCCACGTTAATAAAATTATAAATCCACTTTCTCTGTTTAGTATCGCCAATACACAAGATGATAAAAAAAGAAAATAATTTTTATTTTTGCTAGCATAAAGTGATAGACTTAAAAAAAACATCTCAAAAATTGAGTAACTATACTCTCCTAGATGCTGTTGAAATAAGAAAGTAACATATAATAGAAATACATATATATATTTTTTATTTACAGAAAATGTCTTGTTAATTAACAAAAGTGAAAAAAATATAATAAAACTGTGCAACAAAATATGTAAATAATAAGGCGCATAATTATTAAGCTCATATGCTTTCTTAAAAATATTTTTTAAAATTAATGCTTTAACCCATCTAACCTTATGTCTGTCGTGAGTGTGCCCAGTTATCTCACATTCTCTAGTTAGAATATTTATATATGGTTCTTCCGACGCAAGTTTTTTTGAAATTTCTTTTTTAAAACTTAAACCTTCACTTTTTACAAAAATTTCTTGCTCTGTAGAAAGTTCAAAATTGATTTTTTTGTACGGATCAAAACTATTATGTGTAAAATTAATAAAAACAAAAATAATATAAAATAAAGTTGCAATACTAATCAAATAGTCAAATTTGATAGGTAAATTAAATAATTTCATATAAATTTATAAAATAGATCTATTTATACTTTAAAGCTTTTTAGTTTTATTATCAAATGGTGCCCCCACACGGACTCGAACCGCGAACCTACTGATTACAAATCAGTTGCTCTACCAATTGAGCTATAGGGGCTCGGAAGTTTGTTTATTTGAAAATAGCAAATTAATCAAGCCAAATAAAGTTTATAAAAGGTTTTTATTTTAATTTTTTGTTTTTATATTTTGCTCTAACTTTATTTTTTTGGTTAAATTACTATTTTTATCATAAAGTAACTTAAATTTAATTGAATTATTTATCTTAACTTTTACGCTTTTTATATTTCTTACCTCGATATTATCCGCTACTACACTTACTGATCTTTTTTGAATATTTAAATTTTTAATTTTTACGACGGAAGAAGATGGGACTATTTTTCCCTTCCATCTTCTGGGTCTAAATGGACTTATAGGAGTAATTGCAAGTTTTTTTGAATTTAAAGATAAGATTGGACCATTTACAGATAAATTGTATGCAGTGCTGCCTGCGGGAGTAGAGATTAGAACTCCATCAGAAATTAATTTTTTTATAAGAGTTCTTTTTGAAACTGTGATTTGCAATGAAGCAGTTTGTTTAGTTTGTCTTAATAAAGATATTTCATTTATAGCAATGGCAGAAATTATTTTATTTTTATTGGTTAGAGCTTTCATTTCTAACGGCGAAATTGTTATAAGATTTGCTTTATTAATATTTTTGTCAATTTCATATGTTTTAAATTTATTCATCAAAAAACCAAATGTTCCTCCATTAATTCCATAAAAAGGTTTACTATATTTTTGATACTTCTTTAAGGTCTTTAACATAAAGCCGTCACCTCCAAATACAATTAATACATTCGATCCTTGTGGTGTAAAATTTTTATATTTTTTTAAAAAATATTTTTTAAGTTTTATATTTTTTTTAGTTTTATCAAAAATAAAATGGAATTTTTTCATGTACGTTAATTTATTAAATCTTTCTTTTACTTTTCAAAATCAAACCATTCATTATATTTATCAACATTTTTCTTTAGAAAAACAGGCATATAATCTATCCCTATAGTTTTTAATTTAAACTCCTTGGAAAATTTATAATCTGAAGACTTAGCTTTGTGATCATAAACTATAGCTTTTCTTTTTATCAAGTCTGATATTTTAGGCAATTTATCCCTTGCCAGTTTATATTCATCATGATGTTCTTGGTTTAAAAGTTTTGTCTCAATATCTTTTGGTGTTTTCAATTGAGAAAAATGCCAGCCACCATCATTTACTATTTTTATATTTCTATATTTATTATTAGAAAAAAATAAATCTAATCTATAATTTGGATATTTTTTAGCCTTAACTTCTCTAAGCCAGCTAAAGGAACGAAGCATTTTTTTTTTACAACCTTTAGTTCCGTACCAATCTATTCTGTCACATAAAAGGTTAAATTTGTAATAGAATAATTTTTGTTTAAAAATTATAATATTTTTTTCATTAGAGTTTAAATCTAAATTTTCGAAATTAGGAATTTCATCATTATCGCTGTAAAATATGAAATCTTCCTCTCCAGCTTCATTTAAACATTCCATTAATTGATCTCTTTGATGTGCTATTCTTCTAATACTATTCATTCTCATATCAATATCTTTTTCATAAATATTATTTTTATCTTTTTGATAGACTAAGTTCCCTGGTTCATTTTCAACAACAAAATAAATTATTTTTTTTTTAAAATCGGAAAATTTATTTATATTAAAATTTAATTTTTTTTTTTCACCACTATGTGAATATCTTGCTTCGACTATAACAAATTTATCAATATATTTATTCAATATATTAAACCTCACCTCCAACATTAAATTTTCATCAAAAAATGTGGTGCAGTCAAAAATTTTCATATTTCTTCTTAAATAAATTATTAAAATTTTATTGGTGCCCTCGGCCAGACTCGAACTGGCACTCCCAAATGG
>CEUZ01066665.1_pt1 | contig 23461 bp, 31 predicted proteins | sample 361511 | NCBI WGS metagenome assembly CEUZ01 (sample SAMEA2622822, study PRJEB7988) | marine metagenome | biome: marine biome (ENVO:00000447); feature: surface water layer (ENVO:00002042); material: "saline water (ENVO:00002010), including plankton (ENVO:xxxxxxxx)" | depth 5 m | reverse complement strand
ATTTATGTTTGAATGGAACATTAATTGTAAAGTTTATCATAACGGTTTTTTCATATAAGTTATGACTGAAATTAAACAGGTAATTGTAGTAAGAACTGATCTTGACATGGGTAAAGGAAAGATTGCAGCACAGGTTGGTCATGCATGTGTACTTGGTGCAGAACATGTTAGAAAATCAAATCCTGATTGGTTTACAAAATGGTGGAATGGGCAAGAAAAAGTTGTTGTCAAAGTTTCTGGTTTAAAAGAATTAGAAAAAATTAGAGATGGTGCAATTGAAATTGCAGTTCCATGGTCAGAAGTCACAGATGCAGGTCATACTCAGATTGCACCTGGAACTACAACCTGTATATCTTTGGGTCCTGCACCAGAAGATTTGATTGATAAAATTACAGGAGATTTAAAACTCCTGTAATTCGGAATAAGATATAACAAGCTTAGATTTTGAAGAATCGTGAAACAAAAGACAAAGGCGTATCTTGCATTCGGATTTTTGGGCGGAATTTTATTAACATCTACTATATTGTTTGCACTTCCTCCTCCTTCTCCAACAATGACTGAATCAGAAATGATCTCAGAAACAGAAATAACTAAGACTGGAAGTCCAATGGATAACTATCCCGATGAACAACGTGATACATTTTGTGGTACAGGTGATGCAAAATCAAACACTTTTGTCACAGAATACAAAATTCCAACTGTATGTACACAACCACTTGCCATTCAAGTAACTCCTGATGGTCAGGTATGGTTTGTTGAAAGTAATGTAGGTAGAATTGCAAACTTTGATCCTACAACAGAGACTTTCACCGAATATGATAATCCATATTGGCCTGAGGCTAGCCGCTCTATGAATTGGGGAATAGATTACTCTCCAGATAATTCACTATGGTATACTGATGGTAGTACTGATTCTATATGGCAGTTTAGTATTAACGACAAAAATTATACTGCACTAACATATCCTGTATCCGAATCTGGTTCCTTACCTCAAAGATTAGAGATTTACGGTTCGAGTGTGTTTGTAAATGATTTCACAGGAGGAAAACTAACAATGTTTGATATTAGTCAGAATTCAGATGCAGTAGAATATACGAGTGTAGTCAACCCAATCCCTGAAAGTTTTACTGGTGACTTTGCTTTAGATTCACAAGATAATGTTTGGTATACATCTTGGAGGCCAGACGATGTAGGTGTACTAGCTAAAGTCAATATTTCTATGTATACGGAAGAGTTTGAACAAGATGAAACTTTATCAGAAAATGATGTTGAAGCATTCGAATTCCCACAAGATCTTAACACGGCAAACGGATTATCGATTGATTCTAATGGTGATATATGGATTGCTGATACATCAAGTAGTTTTTTCTTTAAGTTTGATCCAGCAACTGAAGAATTTACAAAATACATTACACATGTACCACCCTTGATTACATATGGAAATGAAACTGGAGTAATCAAAGATCCAATCTCTAGACCATATTGGACAGATTTTGATAATTATGGAAACCTTGTAATTAATGAACAAACATCAAATAAAATTGGAATTTTTAACGTTTTAACTGAATCATTTATTGAATATATGATACCATCCAAGAATGCAAATTGGGGTGATTGTGGTGATTTGAAAGACTGTGGAATTGCTCAAGTATTTGATTTCTCAATTCATGACAAAAAAATTTGGTTTACCGAGTGGGTTGAAAATAATATTGGAGTATTAGATACAGAAAAACCACTACCATTCTCTATAGAAACTGACACTCAAAAAACATCAGTAAAAAAAGGTGAAACCATAAATGTAATGCTCACTGTTAATTACAGCGATGTAAGCAGCTATATTAATACTGAATTTATCTCTGCACATACTGCATCTAAGAATCCTTTTTCTGATATTGAAATTACTTCAGATCGTGAACCACTTCAAAATAACCAAGAAAATGTTTTAGTGAGTATTAACGCAAGTGAAAATGCGTTATCTGGTGAGTATAAAGTGCTTGTTGGAATTGGCAATGATGAAGTTACAGTATCCAAATTCATTAATGTCACAATAGAATCGTGATTCCTAAAATTGATTCCGATCTAGGAATTTCCCTTTATGCAACAAAGTCAGTTGGTACAGGTGGAACAATAAAGAAATCAAATGATGATTTCAAAGTTAAGGAACTTCTTTCAGAAAAAGCATTAAAGACAATTTCAAATGATCATGGACTCTCAGTATACATTCTCAAAAAAAATGGTATTGACACATCTCATGCGTTGAGTGATGTTGAAAAACGATTTGGATTAGTTTTAAAGTCACTTGGATTAAAAGATGCAAATGCAGTAACCGAACAATATGTATTTTCTAAGACAATTTCAAAATCATTTGAAACAATTCAAGGAAAAAATTATTCATTAAAGCGATTAGGATTTGTAAAAAAACCATTGTCAAAAAAAGATATGATTGGTAATCATTTTGAAATAAAAGTTGAGAATCCATCAAATCATATTTCGGATTTTAATGAGTATGAAAAAATTTTGAATTTTTTTGGCTATCAGCGATTTGGTTCAAAACGACCAATAACACATCTAGTTGGCAAGGCTATCATACAAAACGACTATCAGGCAGCATTAGATCTCCTACTAAATTATTCTTCTCAGTATGACACTGAAGAAAATAACGCTAATAGAAAAATCATTGCAGAACGCACTTCTGAATTATCTGTAATAGATAAAATTCCAAAGTCAATGGATATAGAAATTACCTTACTCAAAAAATTATCAAAGACTAAAGATTTGAAGATTGTAATAAGATCAATTCCATTACATATGAGGCGCTTTTACATTCAAGCCTATCAATCTTACATATATAACAAAACTCTTAGTCTGGCATTTGATTATGGCGAAGAACTTTTTTCTGCAAAAGAAGGTGATGTGTGTTTTGATAGAAACTATATTTTGGGAAAATTCCAAAACGATCCATCACAAATGCTAGCAATACCATTAGTTGGCCATTCTTATTTCAAAAAAACAAGATTTGACTTTTACATACAGAAAATTCTTGATGAAGAGGAAGTTTCACTTAATGATTTTTTTATCAAGGATTTTCAAGAAATTTCAATTGAAGGCGGTTTTAGGAATGCCATTATACAATGTAACAATTTTCAAATTAATGATAATATTGTTAAGTTTCATCTTTCACGTGGTTCATATGCTACAATTATTCTTCGTGAAATTTTAAAACCTGAAAATCCATTGGAAAGTGGGTTCTAAACTAGAAAATTATTTATTAAAATTAAATATTACTGGATGTATGAAAAAAGCTACATTTGCAGCTGGATGTTTCTGGCATGTTGAAGAAGTATTCAGCAAGACACCTGGTGTAAAATCAACTCAGGTTGGTTATACAGGTGGTAACTTGGATAATCCAACATATGAGCAGGTATGTACCGATACAACTGGTCATGCAGAGGCAATCGAGGTAGAGTATGAACCTGAAGAAATTTCATACAAAGAATTACTCAAAGTTTTTTTCGAGAATCACAATCCAACCACATCAAATAGACAAGGTCCAGATATAGGAATACAGTATCGTTCTGCTATATTTTACCATGATTCTGATCAAGAAAAATTAGCAAAAGAAGTGAAAGAAAAGCTTAATCCTATTGCAAAAGAAAGATTTGGTAATGAAATTGTAACTGAGATCAAATCTGCAGTACCATTTTATCGTGCAGAAGAGTATCATCAGAAATATTTTCAAAAGCACTAAACTGATTTCTTCTTTTCTACTACATATCCAATCAGAATTATGATTACACCCAACATTGCAATGTATGTCCCATTATCAACCCATGATCTATTTTCATACATGAACGATTGTTCTGGACCAATAATTCCCTGACCTTGAAACTGAAAGACTATTCCAAAAATTATGATGATTATGCCTGCGGCAATTATTGGAATTGAGTTCATATGCCTAATTCCTTTTTTTCTTGCTTATCAATCAGTGTTTATTCATAGTTTGACGAATAGCTTATCAGAATTTACAACTTACACTAATCAATTTTGACTTGTCGCTTTAATCTAAATTATTAAAGGAATTTTTGTGTATTCGTGGAATAATTCAGATGTAGAGGACACTAAATTCTTCAAGTATTCAAATTTTCTAGTTTTTGCAGCAGGTGCTATGTCTGCATTGTTAATAGCAATAATTCTCAATACATTTTTTTCTGACTTGTTTATTGAGAATCCAATCATAATTAATATTCTATACATTCCTGCTTTTGTAATTGGTTTTTTGTATGGTTTGAAAATAACTGAGAAAGCAATACATCCATCTGAAACTCGAAGTGGATTAAAACGAAAAATAATGAAGGTGTTTCTTTTTTTCTTAGTAATAGGTGGACTGTTTAGTTCTGTTAGCTTTGCACTTCATGGTGGTGCATTAGCACCTGAAACACAATTAAGTATTGAAAATATTCTTCCTTGGACACTCGAATTAATTTCATCAAATGGAGGTGTTACATTTCTTGTTGTATCAAGTATAACAATTATGGCTGCAGCTACGAGACGAATAGTTGGTCTTGGAGGTGGTATAGTTAGTAAAGTAATTACATTTACAGGAACATTTGGATTTTTTACTATGATAAGTCTCAGTCTTACCCAATCTGATCCTAGTAACTCACAAGTATTTTTGTATGCATTTTATCATGCTGGAATATTGGGAGGTGCAATGTATCAGATGAATAGATTAACTGCTAATCTTAACAAATGGGAAGATTACATGAATGGTAGTTAATTATTCAACTGTAACTACACCAGTCATCCATGGATGAACAATACAAAAATATGGATTTTCTCCTGATGAATTAAATTCATGATCAAATGTTGAAGCTGGTGCTATTATACTTGAATCAAAATTACCATTTGGTCCTTCAGTTGGTGTTCCACTTGTAACAGTATGTGCTGCACTATCAGCGTTCTCCCATGTCACAGTAGTTCCTATTTCAATATCTAACGAGTATGGAATGTAGCATTCATTGGTTTCCTCACATCCAGGGGTTCCAGTACCTACAGCTATTGTCACTGTCTTACTAGGCATTTGGGCGATTGGTTCTACGCCTTCTTCAATTTCCACGATATCCTCAGTCATTGTACCATCAGGATTTAGTCTAGGAATTTCCTCTAGTGTATTACCTGCTTTGAAATACTTTTGGCATTCCTCACCCTCAAATTTATTTTCTTTACACTCTTCAAAATGCCTCGTATTCTCTCTTTGAATCTCGTCTGCAAAAAGAACGTTTTCACCGATCATCATGTAAAGTATTCCAATTGCCGCAAGTGAGGCTGCAACAAGAATCATTGAGTATCCCACCTTTCTATAATAATGAGGATTTTCGAGCTCTGACATTTAGTATGAGGCGAATTTGCTTAAATTTAATCCTTAAGAAAATACGCTACTAACCAAAATATGATTGGAAAGAGTGAAAAACCACTAATTTATTATTTAATTTGATTGACAATACAAATTCTACACTATGAATTTCTAGGTCCTATTAAGATCTCTGAATGGGGTCCACCTATGGATGAAGTAGTTTATGTTTTATTTGGAAAAATCAAGGAAGGATTCAATATGATCTATGCAGATCAGTCAGAAAAAGTCACTGAAAGTAATTTTTTCATAAACAATGACAAATTCAATTGTTGGCTCCAGCAAGCAGGAAGTGAGGATAGTTTGTATCTATCAATATATCCATTATGGGACTCTGAGAAGACTGATCGTGAAAGAATTGTCCAAAAAATCATTTCCAAGTATAAGCCAGTATGTAATACTGAATAGTTTAGATTATTCCTTTGCATTTATTTTATTCTGTGCATCAAATAATTGCATTGTTAAGAGATCAATTGCTTTTTTAAGATGTTCAAATTCATTGATCGAATGCATTTGACCCTCTGTTAAAACACGCAGTACTTTTGTCAGGCTTTTCTGATAATCGTCTGGTGCAGAAACTTCTAGCGCATTAATTCTTGATAAGAGATCTTCAAGATCTTTTTTCATCTCATCTGCAGGAGTATGTTTTTTCATATGAGAGTCTTTATTGTATCTAATATGAATGATTTAGAGTTGCTCATCATCAATCTCCTCAAATGCGTCTAGAAATTGGTTACAAGGGCAATCTGGAATGTTGCATGAGCCTCTTCTTAGTAACGATTCAGTAGAATCGGTAGTTTCATGTACCTCATCTGTATGATGACATCTTCTGCAAATCATAATTTCTCAGTTTTTATGAGTTATTTAAGGAATGAGAACTGCTCTAGCATCTATTTTTGACGTCTTTAGTTTTTCCAATACCTCATTTGCCTCTTCTAGTGGAAAAGTTTCAGTAACAACATGTAATTTTTTCTCCTCAGCAATTTTAATTACTTCTTGCATATCTTTTCGTGATCCAATCAAAGTACCTCTAATTGTTTTTTCCTCGAACGCTAGAAAACTAGGAATTTTTCCAACTGTTGCTATTACTACTAATCCACCTTTTTTAATTGATTTTATTGCAGTATCTGTTACATCATCAGATGGCGCAAATACTATTGCCGCATCAAACAATTCATGTTGATTAGTTAAATTTACTAAAAACTCCTCCTGATTTGCATTGTATACAAGTGTATTATCTGCACCAAGATCTTTTGCCACATTAAGATGATTTTCTTTTCTTGAAATTCCAGTTACCTCACATCCAGCAATTTTGGCAAATTGTATTGCCATATGACCAACTCCACCTATGCCAAAAATTGCTAGTTTTTTATTTTTTTCAGGCTCTGCTGCTTTAACAGCCTTGTATGCAGTGATACCTGCACAAAATAATGGTGCTGCATATTCAGGTTTCATTGTATCTGGAACTTTTGTGACAAAATCTTCTGATGCTGTAATGTATTCAGAATAACCACCCTTGAGTGATTCACCTGTAACTTCCATTTTTTCACAGAGGTATTCTTTTCCATCTTCACAGTATTTGCATTGCATACAGGAATTAAGTAATGGTGTAATACCAACTCTCTCACCAACTGAGAATTTTGTAACTTCATTACCAACTTGTTCAACCTTTCCTACAATTTCGTGACCTGGAACTGTGGGTAGTGTAGGTGGAAGGCCAATGTCTTTCCAATCACCTTCAATTGAATGAAGTTGTGAATGGCATACACCACAGGCCTCAATTTTTATCAAAATTTCATTCGGTGTTGCTATTTCATGCTTAGGTATCTCAGTAAGTTTAAGAGGTTTTGATTCTACTAGTCCTAATTCTTTAAGAAGCATAACCTTCATTTTCTCAGGCATGTATTTTATTCATCATATCCTTTCTTAAATTTTTGGAACGATAAGAATTAAAATTCAGCAGGTCTTCTCTATGTAATGGATTATAGATTAAGTGATGAGGATAAAGAGAGAATTAACCTTCTAAATGAAGTTCAGAAAAATAAATTCAGTAATTTAAGCCTGGAACAATTAATCCGACTTGAAGAGCTTGTTAAAAAGAAAGATTATAGCCATGAAAAAAAGGCAAATAAATCAAAGGCAAAACTGCTAAAGCAAATTAATGTTGAGATTTACAAGCGTGATGATTCTGCTATATGGAAATAATCAGATCAATACAAATAGCTTATTTGGTTTCAAAGTTTTATGAGTGAAAATAAACTCGGTGAAGAATCAAGCCCATATCTACTGCAACATGCCAAAAATCCAGTTCATTGGTATGCATGGGGTGATGAGGCTTTAACTAAAGCAAAGAAAGAAAATAAACCAATATTTCTAAGTATAGGATACAGTTCATGTCACTGGTGTCATGTTATGGCACACGAATCTTTTGAAAATAATGATGTTGCACAGATAATGAATGAAAATTTTGTTAATATCAAAGTTGATAGAGAAGAACGACCTGATATTGATGATATTTATCAGAAAGTGTGCCAAATGTCAACAGGGCAAGGCGGTTGGCCATTAAGTGTATTTTTAACTCCAGATCAACGACCATTTTATGTCGGCACATATTTTCCCATACTTGATTCATATGGTAGACCAGGCTTTGGAAGTCTTTGTAGACAATTAGCTCAATCATGGAAAGAAAAACCATCAGACATTGAAAAGGCAGCTGATAATTTTATGAATAATTTGCAAAGGTTAGAACAAGTTACAGTACCAAGTAAAATAGACAAATCAATTCTTGATGAAGCCGCAGTAAATCTTTTACAGATTGCAGATACTACATATGGTGGATTTGGCCAAGCACCAAAATTTCCAAATGCATCAAATCTATCATTTATACTAAGATATTGGAAACTCTCTGGAATATCCAAGTTCAAGGATTTTGCCTTATTTACTCTCAAAAAAATGGCAAAAGGTGGAATGTTTGATCAGATAGGTGGTGGATTTCATCGTTATTCAACTGATGCACGATGGTTAGTGCCACATTTTGAAAAAATGTTATATGATAATGCTTTGTTACCAGTAGTTTATTCAGAAGCATACCAAATTACCAAAGATGAATTTTTCATTAATGTTATACAAAAGACACTTGATTATGTAATTCGTGAAATGACTTCTAGTAATGGAACATTTTTTTCTGCACAAGATGCTGATACTGATGGCGAAGAGGGTCAAACTTTTGTGTGGAAAAAAAATGATGTAGAAGAGATTCTAGGCAGTGATTCAGAATTATTTTGTATTTACTATGATGTCACTGATGGTGGAAATTTTGAAGGGAAAACAATACTTGCAAATAATATCCATACTTCTGCCTTGTCATTTAAGTTCAATATTCCTGAAGATAAAATTAAAGAGAAGATTACAGAATGTTCTCAAAAACTACTTAATGTTAGAAATAAGCGAACTCAGCCTGGCAAGGACGACAAGGTAATCACTTCATGGAATGGATTAATGATATCTGCATTTGTCAAAGGATATCGTGTGACTAATAATATTTCATATCTTAATACTGCTAGAAATGCATCAGACTTTTTCCTTACTGAATTTGAGACAAATAACATTTTGTATAGAACATTCAAGAATGGGGTGCCTAAGCTCAATGCGTATCTTGAGGATTATGCATATCTTGCAAATGGAGTATTGGATCTATTCGAAATAACCGGAGAAAAAAAGTATCTTACATTTGCTTCTAATCTTTCTGATTATATGGTGAAACATTTCTGGGATGATTCAAGCAGTAGTTTCTTTTTTACAAGCGACACACATGAAAAATTGATAATCCGTCCTAAAAGTAATTACGACTTATCAATGCCCTCAGGCAATTCGGTAGCAGCTAACGTATTGTTAAGGCTTTATCATATCTTAGGTAAGAAAAATTTTTTCGAGATTTCTACAAAAATTTTAGAGAATCAAGGTCAATTAGCTGCTGAAAATCCATTTGCATTTGGCTATTTACTAAATGTTCTTTATCTTTATACTCAGATACCTAGAGAGATCACTATACTTAATGACAAAGATTCCAAATTAATAACAAAACTCAATACAAAATTCATACCAGAATCAATAATGGTTTTAATAAAAAATGCTAAAGAATTAAATAAATTATCTGAACATTCGTTTTTCTCTGGGAAGAAATTTGATAATTCTCAAACATCTGTATTTGTATGTAAAAATTTTACTTGTTCATTACCACTTACGGAACTATCAGATATTGAAAAGCAACTCTAAATGATTTTTAGGTCTACTTGTAATTTTTGTCCTACTTGAGGTCTTCCCATCTGTTCATATCTATTTTTTGGTAATGTAACTGCAACTGAAGTTTGTGCATAACTTTTTAGTTTAATTGTTGGCTGTGCTTGAAGAATTGCTTCTAGTAGTGGCATGACTTGTTGTTTTGTATCTGCATCTAATTTTTTTGAAACATTTTCCATTATTAGCTGTTTTTGTGACAGTGGTTCAGTTTGAACATCTTCAACAAGTGTCATCTGAATAACATGTCCATTATCAATTATCTGTGTTATCTTATAGGCAATTATTTCTGACATACTAAACCAAGATTTCTTAGAAATTTATCTTTATGCCTCTTTTTCTTTAAATGATTCTTTAATTTTATTAGAATTAGTTTTTATCAAATCGTAGAACTCTTGTATATCTTCTAATTCCACTTTTAATGCCTGGCTTGCATAAGTTTGTAAAAAACTTGAGTATACAATGCCTATAATAATGCCAAACGCAGTGTCAGTCTTTGAGATTGTGTCATCACCAAATTCATCTGCCATTTGTACATATGACTCTGATTCACTAATGTAGTATTCCAGTAAATCTTCTAAAAATTTCTTGTTGCTATCAGAAATTGTCATATGTACTATATGTTTTCTTTGTATAATAGTTAATCCTGTTTGTGTGTAAGCATTTTTTTAGGATTAGTCATATTTGAAATTACGTTAACAACTTTTTCTGGGTTTCTTGAAAATAAAATATATGATGAAACTGATACAATTAATAACAGTCCAGTTCCTAATGGAAACTCTGGAACTGTAACATATTCATCTGATTCTGCAGTAATACTATAATCAACTGCGTGGATTGATTGAGATTTCTCATGAAACGGAATTATAAAATTACTGTTATCACCAGCACGTAAAAAATCAGGTTTTGTATATGTTTCAGAAACTGTTACCACATTTCCATCACGATCATAAAGTGTTGCTACTACTCTAATCATATTCGCTGTAATATCACCCTTATTTTCTAAGACACCTGTAATTACCGTGTTATTGTTTACATCTTTAGTTAATGCGGTAGATGAAATTTCAATTACTTGATTTTTTGGTTCTGCTAGATTATAATCTAAATTAAGTTCATAATCATTAATACTTTCACCATTTACATTTTTTATTAATATATCAAATGCACCTTTGGTCTGTGGCATTATAACATTTGAAATAGTCTCTCCTACAGTTTTTTCTACTTCATTTCCATTACTATCTATCAATATTGCAGAAATTTTAATTTGATTTAGTGGTGCAGATGTGTTGTTTTCGATTTCGCCTACTATATGCAATAACCCATCAGTATCAACATATTTTTGGTCGTTTTGTATCAGTACTTCACCATATGCTACCTGACTAATTAGCAATAAAGGAACTAAACAAAGTAATTTCTTCATAATTCTCATAATTTTTTATGCTTAAAGATTTTATGGGTTTGTACCCTTTGCATCATTATACGAAGTTAGTGCAGCCATTTCATACTCGAATGATTGTTGTAGAATTTCATACGATCTAATTTTTTCACTTTCATCACCAGTTTGAATCCAGTTAATATAGTGAATGTCACTCTCTAATTGTGATTCTGTTGATAATTTGAAGAGTTTCACTGCACCTGAGAAGGAATCAGGAATACGTAATTTATCGTATTCTAAGATAATTGCGTTCATATTTTTTATATGATTCTGAGAAAAATTCAGCATTTCTTCTGTTGTAATACTATCTTCTTTCCACATGGAAACATTTGATTTAAATTCTGATTGTTCACTTGCTAATTCTTCCTGTATTGTTTGTAATTGATTACCAAATTCAAAACCTCTAATCTGTCCTTGTTCGGCTGAATAAAAATAATAGATTACAATACCTATTAGAATAATTGCAACACCTACGGTAGCAAATTTTCCAAAGCCTTTATTTTTTTTGGTATTTCGACCCAAATTAATCTATGTAGTTACCAGACTCGTCAGTCTTTAATTCTATTGTAAATTCTGTACCACTGATGAATGACTCTCCTCTAACCGTTCTAATTCTGGCTATAACAAGTTCATGTGGCCAAATCTCTACTACAATTTCGCCCACTTTTGGATTTTCTGGGGCATCAACAATTTTAATGTCTTCTTTTTTAATTCCACACTCTTGTATTTTTTTTACACTGTGTTGTACTAGTGGTTCTGGATCATTATGGCTTAACGCCCAGACATTTCCTGAATATTCTACTTTTTGTGACATTAGTTTCACTCTAGAGAAAATTATCCTGATTTGACAACATTCAATGTCATAGTACTAACTATTCGTGAAAGTCGTCTTATTTTCATTGAAACTGTCTTTTCAAATTCTTCTTGATCATCAGCATGAATTTCTGCAATAACGTCATATGCACCAAATGTTACATATGCATTCTTAACTTGAGACACTTGTTTTAGTTCATCCAGAATATATTCTTCCGCACCTAAATCACAATTTAATAATACAAATCCAACATGCATTTTCTTCTTAACTACCAAAAACACTACTATTCTTTAAATGTTCAAAAATTCCTATAATTACCATCTTTTACGACTCGAACTTTTACTATATGATGAACGAGCAAATTTTTTCTTTTTGTATTGGTCTCTTGCAGGTGCATCTCTTTTATGCCCTCCAGATCTTCGTCCACCAGAACTAAAATTTCTAACGCGTCTATCTCTTCGTCCATAACCAGAACGTATTTGTGGTGCTATTCTACGTCCTACTTGTCGTTTTAATGGATCTGGAATATTAATCTCAACTCCTAATTTTTGATTCAAATCAGTCATTTCAGTTTTGATTTGTTTTTTGATGATATTCCAATCACCTACAGATGAATATGAAACTAGTGTAATTGCATTTCCTTTCGCACCAGCTCTTGCAGTTCTTCCAATTCTATGAAAGTAAACCATATCCTGATTTGGCACATCATAATTAACCACTAAACCGACTTTTGGCACATCAATACCACGTGCAGCAACATCCGTTGCCACTAAAACATCAGCATGGCTTTTTCTAAACTTTGACATTGAATGCTCTCTTCTACTTTGAGACATATCCCCTTCTATGGCGACTACACTGAATCTAGCTTTTTGTAGATCTCTTGAGACATTTCTAGTACGAATTTTTGTGGAACAAAAAACAATTGTTTGACCCTTTTTATTCTCTTTTATGAAATTAGCAAGATACTTTTGTTTTTCTCTGTCTTTAATAACAAGGAATGATTGATTTATTCCCTCACCACTTAGGTCATCAGTATCTATCAGCACCCTTTTTGGTTCATTAAGATATTTTTCTGATAATCTTAAAATTTCTGATGGCATTGTAGCTGACCATAAAGATGTTATTCTATTTTCAGGTACTCTTTCTAAAACAAATTCAATATCATCTATAAAACCCATATCTAACATAACATCTGCCTCGTCAAGTACGACATATCTTACATTATCAATTTTTATGGTTCCTCGGTTTAGATGATCAATTAATCTTCCAGGGGTAGCAACAACAATTTCTGGCTTGTTTCTTAGTGCATCAAGTTGTATGCCCATTCCCTGTCCACCGTAAACAGTTGCAACTTTAATTCCAGTAAATTTACCAACTTTTTTTATCTCTGCAGTAATTTGTATTGCAAGTTCTCTTGTTGGTGCTATAATCAAGCCTTGGATTCCTCCGTTATTGGAAATATGCTCTAGTAGTGGAATTCCAAATGATGCAGTTTTACCTGTGCCAGTGTGTGCCTGACCAATAACATCATTTCCTTCTAAAAGTAGTGGTATTGATTGTGCTTGAATTGGAAATGGTGTAACAAATCCTAATTCCTGAATTCCTTTCAGTATGGTTTCTTTTACTTTTAATTCATCAAATGCATTCATTTCTCTATCTTCAAAGCAATGACAGAGAAAGCATTTGCCTAATCCATCATTATTTCTGTTTTATCGCTTTTTCTAGGTCTAATAAACCAATGCTTCAGTTTTACTAACAGTTTTGGTGAATTTGTTAATTGCCTGATTCGGGATATTTATAAAATGGATTTACCTAGATTTGTAATGGTAGAGAAAAAAATCAATGAAGAATTAGACAAACAACAAGAACGTGAATCGTCTGGAGTTTCATGTGATTCATGTCCAATCGACTCTGCTATAACAAAACTAATTAGTTTATTTAGGCGTAAAAACTAGAACTTGAGAATATTGAATAAGTTTTTTAATTAAAATTTGATTATCATGATATGGCTGATAAGAAAAAGGCAATAGTTGCTATTGTAGGAATTGCAATTATAGTTGCCATAGCAGCATCTTTTTCATCATATATGGGTCAGATTGAACAACAAATACAAAGTAATGATACTGAATCACAAATCTTATCCATAAACATCCCACCAGTTTTAGGTTCAGAGACTGCACCAGTCACAATCATAAAAATGGGTGATTATCAATGTGAAATGTGTAAACGTTGGTATGATAATACTAAACCAAAAATAATTGAAAATTTCATTGATACGGGAAAAGTAAATTTAGTTTTTATTGATTTACCAATTTTAGGTTTTGATTCAAAGATAGCTGCACAAGCAACACACTGTGCAAATGATCAGGGCAAATACTGGGATTATTATGCAACACTATATGATTACCAGGGTCACATGAATTCTGGATGGGCTAACAGTGATAGATTAAAGGCATTTGCATTTAATCTTGATTTGAATATGGATGAATTTGATGAATGTCTTGACTCAAACAAATACAAACAGCGTGTCGAATTTAATGCAAACAAAGCTAAATCAGGAGGTGCAAACAGTACTCCTACATTTGTAATTGTAAATTCAGAAGGAGTGCAGAAAAAAATTGTTGGCGCACAACCATATTCGGTTTTCGAGGCAGCACTAAATTCTCTACTTTAATTTGTGTGTTATACTAATTTCCAGTTTCATTATTTTGTCTAGTCAAATATTTCTTATATAAAAAGACAATTTTTACAACCAAGTAGTCTAACCATCTATACCGTAATTGAAGTCATGTCCAAAATCTATATCCCAATTAGACCATCTAGAAGTACTAGTGAAGTTGAAGAACTAGATGATGCAGAAGAAGAATAAACAAATTCTAAATTATTTTTCTATATGATTTTGGCGGAACCTCTAATTCATTGAAGATTTCTGGCTGTAATATTTTTCCTAGAATTTCAATACCTGTAATTGTTCTGAGACTTGGTTTACTAAAAAATGAATTAGCATCTACTGCAAAAACATTCTGGTCTTTTACAGCTTTAAGTGTTTTCCAGTTTAAATTATCTTCTAATGTTTTCTTATACTCCTTAATTGTTCGTTCTACATCAAATCCACATGGCATCAGAATTATTATATCAGGTTCTTCATTTTTAATTTCATCAAATGTCATTCTTCGTGATTGTTCACCTTTTTTACTAATTAGATTTTTGGCACCGACAAATTCTATCATTTCAGGAACCCAATGACCTGCAGTAAAAAAAGGATCAATCCATTCTATTGCTATAACATTTGGACATCGAATATACTTTTTATTTTTGATATAATTAATTCGTTTTATCAATCTTCTAACTAATTTTATACCCTGTTGTTCACTTCCAATTTTTTTTGAAATGTCAATAATTGTTTGTAAAATATCTTCTATATTGTGTGGATTTATTGTTAAAACATCTAATTTTTTGTCTAAAATGTTTACAGCATTTTCCACTTGATCCGTATATGCAGAACAAACTTTGCAGGTTTCTTGCGAAATTATCAAGTCTGGATTTGCGTCTTTCAAATTTTCAGCATTTAATCTAAAAATCTCTTTGCCTTCTGACATTAATTCTAGAATCTTTTCATCAATTTGTTTGCTTGAGAGTGAATTGGAATCAAAAACACTTTCAATAATACGTAGTTTTAATTTTGCTTCATTTGGATATTCACATTCATGTGTAACTCCATATAGTTTGTCACCACAACCAAGCTCAAAAACCAATTCTGTAGCACTTGGCAAAAAAGACACAATTCTCTCTACATTCATAATAATAGAATATACTAATTTCTTAAACATCTTCTGCTAACTAGTTGTCAATTTTTTCCTCATGAATTATTTATTATCAAATGTTGATTCCTATCTGTGTGTCTGATGGTAATGAAATAAGAAGAGGAATTGAGGCTAATTGGCATCAATACCTTGCTAAATATGGAAATTTATTTTCAGCAAAAGAAATCCAGGGTTCAAGCCCACCATCTGTTTTTGTTGGTACCTATGGATATCCCAAAGTTGGGGTTGGTCCTATGTTACCACCAATTCATGGCGAAACAAGTGTTTTAGACACGCCTGAAAAATGGATTGGAAAAAGTCTGGAAGAAATTGTGAATTTTCGCCTTAATCTAATTAGAGGAATTAAAAATATCCCAGTAACACAAACTGAAGGTAGGTTAATTCAAGATTTACAAGATATGACAATGTCATCCAGTCCTACTGACACAGAAATTCAATTTGTTAAAACAACTTCCCCCATAACATCACTTGATGATCAAACTGCACCATTTGGACCTATTGGAGAAATAAAAAATGCAAAATTCTCATCTACAAAGGCAACTACTTCTATTGAAAAAGTGTATTATGATCATGATCTGAAAGCTGAAAATGCCATAATGAAATTGTATAATACTGGCATAGACATAACAAAAATTCAAAAATGTTTAAGCATTGGAATGTTGGGGCAAAATAGAAAATTAGTTCCTACAAAATGGAGTATTACAGCAACCGATGATGTAATATCAAAATCATTAATGAGACAAGTTTTAGATTTTGATATCATTGATTCATGTTATGTTTTCTCATATGAACATCTAGGTAATTTATTTTCCATCATTTTATTTCCACATAGATGGATATTTGAAATGCAGGAAGCATGGCATGATGGTCAATCTATTGGATTTGGCAGTGACTATGAAGATGCAAAAGGAATATCTCATCCACCACTAATCGCTGGAGCTTTCTTTGCAGCAAAACTTGCAGTAGCTGAATATTTAATAAAAAAGGAACAACAAGCAGGAATCTTAGTTTTAAGGGAGATTCAACCTGAATATGCTGTACCTGTAGGTGTTTGGCAAGTCAGAGAAGGAATAAGGCAGGCAATGAAACAAGTACCACAAATTACTGAAAGCATAGATCAATCCATTGAACTAGCAACCAAAAGAATGAGTGTCAGTAAAAATGAATGGTTAAGAGAAGGGAAAATGCTTAAACTGATACAGCAAAAAGTAATTACTGATTTTTTTTAAATATGGTATTTATTGATCGGTTTTGTTAACCAATTAATGCAAAATAAAAGCATTCTACTGGGAATAATAATAGTAATTCTTCCAACAATGTTTACAATTGTAGCATACTCTGATTCTTTTAGTTTGAGTTGGAATCAAGGACGTGGAGGATTCCTTTTTGCTATGGCTTTCATTGTTGCAGAATTGGTAGGTATCAAATACATAATACCAAAAAATCGATTTTATCTTTGTATTCCTCTAATAGCTTTAACTATTACATATTTTGCATTTCTACCATTTGGTCTTCATGATTACATAATGAGTTTAGTGGATGTTTTTGGAGTTTTGGAATATTCTTGGGGTTGGTTGTTTGATTTTGCTGTAATGGCTATATTTGTCACTGCTACACTTGCTATATTATTTGGTCGAAAATGGTTTAGAATAGCTCCTGCAGGTCCAATCTTTCTGTCAGGAAATGCAATAATTCTTGCATTAGATTCTTTTTTCCCTTACGATACATTAGGTCCATTACAATACATTGTACCATACTTAGTTCAAGCCAATGTTTGGGTAATCACAGCGTTAGATCTAGGCATAGCTACTGCAAGAGATAACTTGATGTTTTTAAATGGAGATTTTGGTCCTTTTGCATTACAAGTTTTTTGGCCTTCCGCTGGTGTACACAGTGTAATAATATACTCACTAGTAATGATGGCCTTTCTTATCAAGATGAATATTATTAGGAAACGAAAAATCATGTATTTCATAATTGGTATAGCTGGTACCATTTTTGTAAACATGATTAGGATTTTTTCTTTATCGGTATATGCATTAAAAGTGACAACTGACCCAGAAGCGTGGGAAGAATTTCACTCAGTTGCTGGCGAGATAATGTTTCTGCCGTGGCTTTTCATATTTTTATTAGTAGTAACTGCTATTGAAACAAAAAGATTAAAGAAAATAGAGTCTAGCCAAAGTTCTCAGAAATAGTTTGTAATGTTACTTTGACCCTCTAAATCTGACAATTCTGAAATTCTTACTCCTAATCTACGCACTAACAATTGTTGTTCATTTAATGAGTCAATCAATAACTGCGTGGAAGCTTTTTCCAATTCCTCTAAATTATTAGTAGAATTTTTTAATGTTTTAGATTTTGATTTTATAGTCAGATCCTCATTAACAAATTGAATACTAACGGTTCTAAACATTTTATTATTTTTTATGCAAATATTATGAACTTGTTTACATAGATTCAATAAACTCATATGTAAAAACTCAAAATTTTTTGAATTTTCCTTTAGAGTCAGTATTTTACTAAACTGTAATGATGGCTGTCTCTCTTTGACTGGTTGCAAATCTATTCCACGTGCAGCATTAAAAATATAGGTTCCAGTTTTCCTCCCAAATATCTTATTCAAGTCAAAAATATCCATGTCAAGCAAATCATTAATTTTTGTGCAATTCATTTCTGCTAAAACAGATCCTGTTTTTGTCCCTATTCCTGGTATACTTCTAATATCCAATGAGGATAAAAATTCTGAAATATAATCTGGTTTTATAACTGTTAAACCATCAGGTTTTTGAAAATCTGAACCAATTTTTGATAATAATTTATTTGGAGAAACTCCAACTGAACAAGTCATTTTTAATTTCTTTCTAATTTCATTTTTCAATTGTTGAGCAATATGACGTGCAGTTTCAAAGTTGTTGTCAGTTTTTATTGTTAGATCAAGATATGCTTCATCTCTACCAACATATTCAAAGATGTCTGCAAAGCTTTTGATTATATCCATTCCAGACGATGAAATTTGAGAATAGTATTCAAAGTCAGCTGATAAAAACACTGCATCATCTCTATCTTTTAGTCTGCTTTTTGCAAATTTTATTGGAATACCGGATTTAACTCCATATTCTCGTGCCTTGTAGTTTGCAGTTGCAATAGCACCACTATCTTCACCTCTATCTGAAAAAATACATACAGCAACTGGTTTTGTTTTCAATTCAGAATTTCGTATTTCCTCACATTGTGCATAAAAATAATCAAAATCAACATGAAAAACGACTCTATCTTTCATGCACTGAATACTTGGTTATTGTTTATTATAATTTGGATATGAATACTCTAAATATCATACAATCTTGTAAAAATTATGCCTGAACCAGTTTCAGTAAATAATGATGGTATAAATTTTAAACCTGAACTTATGGAAAAAGAAAAACTCTATCATTGTTTTTTTAAGAATAAAATAATATTAGTTTACAAAGACCAACAAGACTTTCTCAATTGTTATGAAATAGACGAGCCTGAATTGGTAGAAAAAATAATGAAAAAAATAACGACATCTTCTCAAACTAATGAAGATATTAGTTCAATTTTAGAGGAATATATAGAACAATCTAACCTAAAATCTAAATAAAACACATAGATAAAATCTATATAATTAAAATGAGTGATGAGTCAAATAGTGATGCACGTGATATATTATCTGAATTAGAAAATTCTGAACAAAATAGCAATAATTCATCTCAGGAACAAGTTATTTCTAACACTACACAGGTTGCTGAATCAAAGTCTGAGATAGATCAGATACCTGATTTAGGCACCAAACATGAAAATGAATCAGTACCAAAAAAGAATGAGAAAATCAGAAATATGATTTTTGTTGGTAACAAAACTATAATGACATATGTTAATTCTACACTAACTCAGCTTTCAGCGTCACCATTTGTTACCATAAAAGCAAGGGGCAAAAGAATTACTCAAGCAGTTGATATTTCCCAGTTTATAATTAAGCGAATGAATTCTGTTGGTTATGAAATTAGTGATGTTAGAATATCATCTGAGGCGTTAATGTCTCAGGATGGAAAAACACGGAATGTGTCACTTCTTGAAATTGATATAACAAACAAAAATTTCTAGATTTCTCTTAAAAATTCTATTCCAAAATAAATTAAGATCATTGTTAATGAGATAATTAGAATTTTATAATTTCGATTTGATAATAAATTACTAGTTTTTGATGCAAAAAATGCAACTATGTAAAGCCATACGTAATCCATCCATATATGTACTAGGAATAAAATTATTATTCCAAAGAATCCCCATAACTCAATTGACTCTGTAATTAATTTGAAACCTATAGTAAGCCACCAAATAATAAAAAATGGATTTAATGCACTAAGAAAAATTCCAGCTAATATTGGACCTCTAGTAGGTTTTAGATTTCTTTGAAATTTTTTTTGTAGTATACCCCTAATCTGTAAACCTGCAAAACCAAATAACCCAAGTGCACCAATAATTGCAACTATGATTCTAAATTCGGGAAGAATATTTGATGTAAGAATTCCTGTACCAAGAAAAATTATTAATGGAAATTCTACAATAGTGTGCCCCACTGCAATTTTTAAACCAGCAATTTTTCCTTCTCTAATACCATAAATTATATTTGCAGAGAATAGTGGTCCTGGTGACATTACACCTGATGCAGAGATTGCTATAACCATAATTGCAAAGCTAAAAAATTCTTGCATTGACTTTCATATAGTTACTTAAGGAAAAAATCTATCTGTAGATATTATCACCAAGTACTTTGGCATCATCTGTTGCTTGTTGAATTTGTTGTTCAATAATCTTTGATTCTTTTTCTAATTTTGTAAGATTACATGAAACACCAGGAACAAGTTTAGTCAAAACGTTGCATAGATTTGATGTTGCAGTGAAATCTGGAATGTCTTTATCAGAACTAACAAGTAAGACAATAACATCCTGTCCATTTAGCATCCCTTCGTTTAATAAAACTCCAGATATTCCTGGTATTGTTGCATTTTCGACGACGGTAATTCCAGCATCAACTAATCTTCCTCTTGCGGTTCCAGTTGATGCAACTGCAACTATTTCCTCATTAATTTCACCTTTTACAGTTATACTACTAATTATTGTAGAGCATTTTTTTTGTTTTGCCCAGTTTAGCATAAGTTTTGCAGCAGTCCTATGTAATGAAACGTCAAGTGTAAGATATGATGAGAACACTGCAACTTTTAGTTCATTGTTAGCAAAGATTCTTGCCGGATAGTTTGGCAATCCATTTTTTATTATACTAATGGGTGGAAATCGCTCTGAGTCAATTATCCCACAAAGTTCAAACTGTGTTGTATTGATAAGTGACTCTGTAGCAATTGCGCTAGTCAACCCTGTTGAAGGAAATCCATTGATTAAAATTCCATTCTCAACGTCTATTGGGATAATTTCTTTAACATCTATCTCTGAACTCATAATTTATCATTGTAGTACATGGTTATAATTTTTTAAAAGTATTAAGAAAACTTTAAACCACAAACATAACACCAATTTGAACATGGTTGAAAAAATTAAAGTTGCATTAGTAGGTCTAGGAAATTGTTTTTCTGGTTTAATTCAGGGAATTGAGTATTATAAGAGAAATCCATCTCAGCAAGTAATTGGAATTATTCATGATAAACTTCGTGATTATTCTATACATGATATTGATTTTGTTGCAGGATTTGATGTCGGAGAAAATAAGATTGGAAAGGCAGTTAATGAGGCAATTTACGAATCACCTAACATGGTTGATTGGATTCCAAAAGAAGAAATGCCAAAAACTGATGGTAAAGTGTATGAGAGTCCGGAATTAGATGGAGTTGGAATTTGGGTTGAAAATAAAGTCAAACCAATTCAAAGCGGAAAATCACAATCAGATTTAGAGGATGAAATAAAGAAAGTTATCAAAGATACTGGGGTCGAAATAATAGTTTCATATTTACCTGTGGGTTCTGAAAAAGCAACACAGTTTTGGGCTAATATTTGCCTTGATACTAAGACTGCATTTGTAAATTGCATGCCAGCATTTATTGCATCTGACAAAGAATGGGCACAGAAATTCAAAGAAAAAAATATCCCGATAATTGGTGATGACATAAAGGGTCAAGTTGGTGCAACCATAGTACATAGAACCTTAGCAAGACTTTGTGATGAAAGAGGAACAAAAATTGAAAAAACATATCAAATTAACGTAGGTGGGAATACCGACTTCTTGAATATGAAAGAGCAGGAGAGGTTGGTGAGTAAAAGGATTTCTAAAACTGAGAGTGTTCAAAGTCAGCTTACCGACAGGCTAGATGATGAACAAATCTACGTTGGTCCATCTGATTTTATTCCTTTTTTAGGTAATACAAAACTCATGTTTATGCGAATTGAGGGTAGACAATGGGCAAATATACCATATAATATGGAAGTTAGGCTTGAGGTTGATGATAAAGCAAATTCTGCAGGAATAGTCATAGATGCTATCAGACTAGCAAAAATTGCTTTAGATAGAGGAATGGGTGGACCTATAATTTCTGCAAGTGCATACCTTATGAAACATCCAATAGAACAAATGACAGACCCAGTTGCTAAAACTGAACTTGAGAAATTTGTTCGTGGAGATTAAATTCTTAGAATCTTGTAACACTACAAAGTTTGTTAGCCAAGTCAACTAAACTTGTTAGCAGTAATTATGGTAGCCTAAACATTTTAATTTTTTATGGTTCATATTAGAAAAGTAGAAATTTTTGGATTCAAATCATTTGGTTTTAAAAATACTATTGTTGATTTTGAACCAGGCTTGATCTCTATTTCAGGCCCTAATGGTTCTGGCAAAAGTAACATCCTTGATGCCATAATTTTTGCATTAGGTGAAAATCGACCTTCAGTTATGAGGGCACCTAGTCTACGTAAACTAATTCATGATATTGAAGGAGGCACTAGGAGAGGACCAAAAATGGCTCGTTCTAGTGTTCAGTTTGATAACACAGATAGAAAAATTCCAGTGGATTCAGATCTGGTTACAATAACAAGAGAAATGAGTGATAAAGGTGATAATGTGTATTATCTAGACAAAACCAAGGTTCAGCGCCAAAAAATTCTTGAATTAATGGAACTTGCAAATGCTGGCTTAAACCAAATTAATGCGGTGCAGCAGGGAACTGTTACAAGAATTTCAGAATTCACAACTGAAGAAAAACGTCAAGTTATTGAAGATCTAGTAGGCTTGTCAGCATTTGACGAAAAGAAAAAAGAAGCAGAAAAACAGCTATCTGACGCCGATCAAAAACTTGCAATAGCACTTGCAAAAATGGGTGAAGTAAAAAAACGAATTGATGATCTAGAAATTGAACGAAATCACAAATTGCGTTACGAACTAATTGAAAGAGAGCTTAATCGATATAGGGCAATTTCTGCTGCAAGTAATCTGAATGAACTTTTATCGGAAAAAACATCTAAAGAAAGAACACTAAATGCACTTAATTCAGAAAAGAAACATGATGAAGATGAACGATCTAATATCAGGAAGGAGAATTCTGAACTTCAGAAACAAAAAAATCAGTTTTTGGAGGAAACAAATGCCTACAACCAATCAAAATCTAAGATTGATACACAGTTAAGTGATGCTAAGAGAATTTTTGATGCAGCAG
>CEUZ01075042.1_pt1 | contig 23467 bp, 24 predicted proteins | sample 361511 | NCBI WGS metagenome assembly CEUZ01 (sample SAMEA2622822, study PRJEB7988) | marine metagenome | biome: marine biome (ENVO:00000447); feature: surface water layer (ENVO:00002042); material: "saline water (ENVO:00002010), including plankton (ENVO:xxxxxxxx)" | depth 5 m | reverse complement strand
ATATCATATGTCATATCTTCCATAAATCTTGCAGGTTTTAAGGAAATGCCTCCCGTATCAAAACAAACTCCTTTTCCAACAAATGCTAATGGTTTTGATTTAGATTTATTTCCGTTCCATTCAATAGTTACGAGATAAGATCCTCTTATGCTTCCCTGACCTACCCCCATCAAAGCATTACAACCTAATTTTTTTAATTTTTTTTCATCGTATACAGTAATTTTTAATCCATATTTTTTTAATTGAACTAATCTTTTTGCATATTCGTCTGGATGCAAAATGTTACCAGGTTCAGAAACTAAATCCCTAGTTAAAAACACTCCTGATTTTATCGCTTCATTGTATTTATGTTTTTTTTCAATTTTGTTTTTATTAGAAGTAATTATTTTACAAATTATATTTTTTTTAGAATTTTTTTTATCTAAAGTTTTATATATATCAAAAGTATAACTTTTTAAGGCAAAGCCAAAAATAAATTCTGAAGAAAAATTAACCATTTCTTCTTTTTCAAGATCTAAACTGTCAATGTATATATCAATCTTTTTAATACTTTTAAAATTTTTTAAATAGGAATAAAAAATTCCACCTTTTTCTTCTGGGTAGTAAGTCTCATACTTTTTTTTCACTTTTATTATAAAGCATTTTTGCTTAGCTGATATGTCTAAAGAACTAATTTCTTCTTCGCTTTTTTTATTCTTTAAGGCACCAAGATATGAATCTATTTTCTTGATAGCTTCTTTAGACAGGACATTTTTCTTGTTCCTAAAATGAAGTCTGTCATTAACAAATATAGCAAAAGCTTCGCTATCTGGACTCAAACTGCTTGCAAAATTCAACATTTTTCCTTTCTTTTAACGTATAAATTGAATTCTATTTAAAGTTGTTTTATTAGATATATATAACAGTTATTCGAATGAAAAACAAAATTTACAAATATTTTTTTTATGAATTTATACGTTATTTTACTACAGTTCTTTTTGCTTTAACCGCAATAATTTGGACCATACAAGCAGTAAATTTGCTGGATCTAGTAATAGATGATGGTCATGCGTTTATGGTGTACCTGGGATATTCTTTTTTAACTTTACCAAAAATATTTACTAAGCTTATTCCTTTTACATTTTTAATAGCATCAGTTTTAACAATTTTAAAATTTGAAAAAGATAATGAATTGATTGTTCTGTGGACCTCAGGATTAAATAAAATTCGAGTTGTAAACCTTGTATTTTCAATATCATTATTAATAATGTTAATCCAACTTATTTTATCTATTTTTATTACACCTCAAACACTAAACTATTCAAGATCAATTTTAAAAAATTCTGAACTTCAGTTTGTTCCTTCTCTTCTAAAAGAAAAACAATTTAATGATACCGTTGAAGGTTTAACTATTTTTGTAGATAAAAAGGAACCCGACGGAAAATATAAAAATATTTTTATAAGAGATGACGGTAATGTTTTGACAAAAGTTTCGAAAGGTACATCAACAATCTTTGCAAAATCAGGTTTTGTATCGTCTGACGAAAAAAGTCTAATTTTATTAAATGGTATTATACAAAAATTTGAAAATAATAAATCTATTAATATGATTACATTCGAAAAAACTGTATTAAATTTATCTGGACTGTCTACAAAAAGTATTACTGAACCCAAACTTCAAGAAACTTCTACTTTTTTAATAATAAAGTGTATGACAACTAAAAATGTAATTTTATTAAACTGCAATACACAAAACGAAAATAAAAAGGATACTAAAATTGAAATTAATAAAAGATTTGGTATGCCTTTATTTATACCATTAATTTCACTCATGGTATGTTTTTTACTTTCATTTTCACAAAAAACTATTTTTGGATTAAGTAGACATTTATATTTCTTTCTTGGTTTCGTAATTCTTTTAAGCGCAGAAATTACTGTAAGATACTCTGGAAATTCATTAAATCACACACTCATATACTATTTTATTCCAATTGCTTTAATACCAATATTTTATTTTATTTTAATAAAAAAATTTAAATACGAAAATTTATATTAAATGACTCTTAAATATTTTATAATTAATAAATATCTTACAAGTGAATTTACCAAGGTTGTTTTAAATATGTGTCTTGTATTTATTTGTATGGGTTTTGTACTAAATTTATTTGAAGAGATAAATTTTTTTAAAGATTTTGATATAGGAATATCTCTTCCTATTCTTTTGTCATCACTATATGTGCCAACTTTACTTTATAATATGTTTCCATTTGTAATACTATTATCAGGAATTTGGTTTTTTCTAAAAATTAAAAAAAATGATGAAATAGTAGCTATGAAAATTTCAGGAATGTCTAACTTTGGAATAATAATTCTACCTAGCTTTGTTGCATTAATTTTGGGTATTGTTTTTATTACTATGGTTAATCCTGTTACAGCAGTATTAATGACAAAATATGAAACCATAAAAGGATCTTTTGAAAAAGATCAAGAATATTTAGCAGCAATAACTATTAATGGAATTTGGATAAAGGAAAAGAATGCTTCAAAAAATAATTTCATTAGATCTGGAAAATTAAAAGATAATTATCTTTTAAATTTATCACTTTATGAATTTGATCAGGATAATAACTTTATAAGAAGAATCGAAGCTAAATCGGTTAATATTTCTACACAAGACTGGTTACTTCATGATGCTACAATATCGGATAGAGATGGCAACATATTATCCGAAGATATAAAAAATTTGTCATATAGAAGTTTGTATGATCTTAAAAAAATAAAAACCTTGTATTCAAATCTAGATACTGTTTCTTTTTGGAATTTAGACAGTGAAATTGAAAAGCTTGAAAATAGGGGCTATTCTTCTAGCGAAATGAGAGCCAAATTCCAAAGATCTTTGGCATTTCCATTTTTTCTTTTAAGCATGGTTTTATTAAGCGGAGTATTTACTGTAGGAATATCTTATAAAGAAAACAATTGGAAATATGTATTCATTGCAATTATTTCTAGTGTACTAATATTTTATTTTAACAGATTTTCAGAAGCTTTGGGGAAAACAGAAAAATTACCAATAGAGCTTTCTGTTTGGATGCCAATTTTAATAATATTCATTTTTAGCGCCGTAGGATTAATAAATGCCAATCAAAAATAATATATTTTTAAAAACTTTTTTTATTTTTATTCTTTTCTTAAATTGTTCTAAGAGTTTTGCTGACGAATTTAATATATCTGCTTATGAAATTTCTTTTGATAAAGAAAATAATATTATAGTTGGTAAAGGAAAAGTTGAAGCTATTGATAAAGAAGGAAAGTTAATAAAGGCAGAAAAAATCACATATGAAAAATCAAATGAATTTATACTAGGAGAAGGATCTGTTGAATTTTCAGATTTAGAAGGAAATATAATTAAAACAGATAAAGTAACATACAATAAAAAAGAAGAATTGATTGTTGCCTTTAAAAATTCAAAATTAAAACTTAGTAATGGTTACGTAATTACTAGTAATAAAATTTTATATAATAACAAAAAAAAATATATTAGTTCTGATCAAAAAACCCAAATGCTTGATAAAGATGGGAATACAATAAATGTAACTAGATTTGAATACAATCTGGAAACTAATTTATTCTCATCCGTCGGTGAAATAAAAATTATCGATGTAAATAAAAATAAATATTTCTTCAAAGAGCTATATGTTGATACTTCTGCAAAAAGCATGATTGGTTCTGATATAAGCGTGGTATTAGATCAAAGTAGTTTTGGTTTAAGTCCAGAAAATGATCCTAGATTTGTTGCAAACGACATAGTAGTTACTAAAAACAAATCTAGTATGAACAAAGCTGTATTTACCGTTTGTCAAAAAAGAGACGAAAAGTGTCCTCCTTGGTCAATAAAAGCTAAAAAAATTACTCATGATAAAACCAAAAAAACTATTTATTATGATAATGCAACATTAAAAATATATGATGTTCCAATATTTTATTTTCCAAAATTTTTCCATCCTGATCCTACTGTAAGCAGACAATCTGGTTTTTTAATGCCTTTCTTTACAGACTCAACAGCTGTTGGTGCTGGGTTTGCTCTTCCATATTATTGGGTAATTAACAATGATAAAGATATTACTTTCACACCAAAAATTTATGGCCAAGAGAATATTTTGTTTTTGAATGAATATAGACAAGCTTTTAGAAACGGTTTTTTAACATTAGATACTAGCTATACAGAAGGATATAAAAATACCTCTTCTACTAAAACAGAGGGATCGAGAAATCATTTATTTGCAGAACTTGATATTAACTTAGGTCAATATAAAGATTACTCTAGCACCTTAAACATTAGAACACAAAGAACTTCTAATGACACTTATTTTAGAATACACGATATAAATACTGGGCTGGTAGATTCAGAAGTAACCGATTTGAAAAATGAAATTAATTATAATTTTAGCAAAGATGATATGTATTTAAATATCTCGGGAGCTGCTTATGAAAATTTAAGAGATTCAACGCGTTCTAGGTATGAATATGTTTTGCCAAATATACTTTTTGGAAAATCATTATTTACAGAAAAACTTGGAACGATAAATTTCAAATCAAACGCTTTGTATAAAAATTATAAAGTAAACAAGCATTTAAGCATACTTACAAATGATATTGTTTGGAATCCAAGTAGTTATATTTCAACAAAAGGTTTTATTAACACTTTTGAAGGAATGATTAAAAACCATAACTATGAGGCAAAAAATACCACGGACTATAAAACTGAGGGGTTAACAAATGAAATTAATGCTGTATTAAGTTTTAAAAGCTCGCTGCCAATGAAAAAAGAAAAAACAAATTATTCAAACATTTTTTCACCAAACGTTATGATTAGATATTCGCCTGGTCATATGAGAGATTTAAGTAATGACGATATAAACTTAAAATATACAAATTTATATTCCACTAACAAAACTTCAGAAATTGAAGATGGTTTAAGTGCTATTTTAGGCTTTGATTTTATGATTAATCAAAAAAATGCAAACTCTCCCGATGAAGAAAAGCTATCTTTATCGATAGGTCAAGTTTTTAATCTTGAAAAAAATAAAGACATACCTTCAAAAAGTTCGCTTGACCAAAAAATGTCTGATATTGTAGGTGAAATAAATTATAATTTTTCAAATATTGGAAATATTGAGTATAAATTTTCAGTCGATCACAATTTTAATGATTTAAACTATAATGAAATATCTACAACTTTAAATTTTGGAAAAGTTGATTTTAATATAGATTATCTTGAAGAACAAAATCATGTCGGTGATGAACATTATGTAAGCGGTGGTTTAACCTTTAATATAAACAAAAATAATAAATTTAATTTTAATACAAAAAAGAATTTTAAAACTGAAAGTACTGAGCTATACGACATTAGTTATCAATATTCTATTGACTGTTTAACCGCAGGTTTAGTTTATAGAAGAGAGTTTTATGAAGACAGCGATGTAGAGCAAAAAGACTCCTTAATGTTCAAAATTACTTTTGTTCCTTTTGCGGGAGTAAAAACTCCATCATTTATAAATCCATGATCGCAATTAAAAAAAAAAAAATTACATTTTTCCTAGCTATATTTTTTATCTTTTCTCAAGTTAATGCTGCAATTCAAGATTCGTTATTTGCAACTGTAGGTAACAAAGCTATAACAAAATCAGATATAGTTGAAGAAATTAAAATTATTTTAATTTTAACTGGTCAAGATTTTGAAGAAAAAAGAAGAGAAGAGATTGAAAAATCAGCTATACAAGCAGTTATAAAAAGAAAAATAAAAGCCATAGAGCTGGAAAGACATAATTTTTCAAGTTTTAATGAGGATGACCTTGAGTCAGAAACTCAAAATCTAGCAACATCTCTTGATTTAGATTTAGACACTTTAAAAACAGTTTTTGAAACAAATAAAATTGACTTTTCTAAAATTAAAGAAAGACTAAAAATTGAACTAATGTGGAATGGTTTAATCTACGGAATATACAAAGATAGAATATTTATTAATACAGATGAAATTAATGATCAATTAGAAAAAATAAAGAACAAAAAAGAAATAAATGAATATTTAATTTCAGAAATAATAATTCCGCCTGTAGAAACTAATAAATTAAATGAAACAATTGATGATATAAAAAATAAGATTAAGACCGAGGGTTTCAAAAGTGTAGCAAAAAAATTAAGCATTTCTGAAACAGCGATTAAAGGTGGTGATTTAGGATGGGTTGATGAAAATATTATTTCAAATCAATTTAGAAAACAGGTAGTTGGTACACCCATAGGAAATATTTCGGAACCTATTTTTTTACCTGAAGGAATTTTATTTTTTAAAATTCATGACAAAAGAAAAATTGAAAAAATTACTAATCTAAAAGATGCAGAAAATAAGCTGGTATATGCAGAAAAAAAGAAGATTTTGAATATGCATTCATTATCACATTTTGATAATCTTAGAAGATCTATATCAATAAATTATTATTATGAGTAGACCTATAGCAATAGTAGCTGGTGAACCTAATAGTATATCCTCTGAGATTATATTTAAATCTTGGAAATTAAGAAAAAAATATTCTCACAAACCCTTTATTGTAATTGGAAGTTTTCATTTGCTTAATTTACAAAAAAAAAAATTAAAGTACAAAATTAATATAAAAAAAATTGATAGCAAGTTTTCTACAGTTAAAATTAATAATAAAAATTTATGGATCTATAATGTTTCTTATAACCAAAATAAACCTTTTGAAAAAATAACCAAAAAATCAAACAAGTACATATTTGAATGTTTTGAAAAAGCATTAAAGCTGGTTAAAGAAAAGAAAATTCTAGGATTTGTAAATTGCCCAATTTCAAAAGAAACTTTATTCAAAAATAAACACAAAGGTATTACTGAATACATTTCGGAAAGAAGCAAAACTAAAGGAAAAGAGGTAATGCTAATTTATAATAAAAAGCTATCAGTATCACCTTTAACAACTCATATACCGGTCTCCAAAATAAATAATAGAATAAATGAAAGTAAAATTATTCAAAATATTATTACTATAAACAATTTTTACAAAAAAAATTTTAAAAAAAAACCCAAAATTAATGTTTTAGGTTTAAATCCACATAATTTTTCAACAAATAGAAAAGATAAACAAAATATAATAAAATCAACTATAAAAAGAGCTAAAAAACTTAAGCTAAATGTAACTGGTCCAATTTCTGCAGACACAAGTTTTATTTTCTCAAAAAAGGATAAGCCTGATGTAATACTTGGAATGTATCATGACCAAGTTTTGGCCCCATTTAAAACTATGTTTAAATTTGATGCTATAAATATTACATTAGGAATACCATTTATTAGAATTTCTCCAGATCATGGAACAGCAGAAAATATAGTTGGTAAAAATAAAGCTAATCCATCAAGTTTAATTGAGTCTATCAAATTTTTCAATCATATAAAATGATTAATGACTTTTTTAAACTTCCCAAAAAAAGCTTGGGTCAAAACTTTCTAATAGATAAAAATATTATTAGGAAAATTATTAATATTATAGATGTAAAAAAAAATAACATAATTTTAGAAATTGGGCCAGGCTATGGTGCTTTAACTAAAGAATTAATAAATTTTGATTCAAAATTTATTTATGCTGTGGAAAAAGATAAAATTTTATATGAATTTTTAAAAAATAAATTTTCTAATTTTAAAAATTTAAAATTAATTAATTCTGACATATTAGATTTATTAAAGAAAAATAAACTTAAAAAAAATGTAATAGTATTTGGTAATCTTCCCTATAATATTTCAACTCAAATTCTGGCATCATTCATAACTTTAAAAAAATGGCCTCCTTGGTATGACAACTTAATTTTAATGTTTCAAAAAGAAGTTGCAGATAGAATTTTGAGCAAATCAAATTCAAAAAAATTTGGTAGAATATCTATACTAGCTAACTGGAGGCTTGATATAAAAAAACAATTTGATATCTCAAAAAATTGTTTTTTTCCAAAACCAAAAGTTAACTCTACCGTTTTATCTTTTAAACCAAAAGTTGATAGATTTAATATCCAAAACGCTCATAACTTAGAAAGAGTAACGAGAATTATGTTCTCCTCTAGAAGAAAAATAATAAAGAAAAAATTTTTAAAGTTATTTCATGGTGACAAAACTGTAGCACAAAAATTCAATTTAACATTAAATGAAAGACCCGAAGAATTAAGCAGCGAAACATTTTATAAAATAACAGCTGAATATGAAAAATTAACTCGTTAATTCTTTAACTTTTTTTGAAATCTCATTTAAGTTTTTATCAGCTTGTATACCCTTTTTTTCTAAATTAATAATATTTAAAATTTTATTATAGCAAATCTCTAAATCATCATTTACTAGTACATAATTATATTCATTCCAATGGGATACTTCTTCACTAAATTTGCTCATTCTTTGGGTAATTAATTTTTCCTGTCCTTCATGTCGATTTAGTAATCTATTTTTTAATACTTCAATGTTCGGAGGTAAAATAAAGAATGTAACTATTGAGAAATCTTTTATTTTTTTTAATTGCTGGGTTCCTTGCCAATCAATATCAAATAAAACATCTTTTTTTTCGGACAACATTTTTAAAACTGGGTCTTTTAATGTTCCATAATAATTATCAAAAATTTTTGCATGTTCAAAAAAACTATTTGATTTAATTAGCGTATCAAATTTATCTTTTTCTATAAAATAATAATCTTTTCCATTTATTTCATTTGGCCTAGGCTTTCGCGTTGTATGTGATACAGAAATATTAAAATTTGTATTATTCTTTGCTAATTTTTTTGTGAGTGTTGTTTTTCCAACACCAGAAGGTGAGGATAAGATAAACATCATGCCGCTTTTTACAGGTGACATATTTATAAAAATTATTTTGGCCGATGTTTACTTAAAGTTTTAAAAGCAATTAATTAGATTTGCTTTCAATAAACTTTATAGCATCACCAACTGTTAGAATTTTTTCAGCCTCACTGTCAGAAATTTCTGAGCCAAACTCCTCTTCAAACGACATAACTAGCTCTACAGTGTCTAGGCTGTCAGCTCCTAAATCGTCTATAAAATTTGCTTCTTCAGTTACTTTCGACTCATCCACTCCTAGATGATCAGCGACCATTTTTTTCACTTTATTTGAAATATCTTTGCTCATTTGTAATTCCTTAAAATTATTTATTAAATCTTAATAAATTATTCTTATATTTTGTCAAGTCATATACATGCCTCCATTAACATGTATAGTTTCGCCAGTTATATATGATGCTTGCTCGGAGGATAGAAATGCAACACAATTAGAAACATCCTCTCCTGTTCCAAGTTTACCCATGGGAATTCTTGAGGTTAACATAAGTTTAAATTTTTCTGCTATATTCATTGTCATATTTGAAACTATAAATCCTGGGGAAACACAGTTAACTGTAATATTTTTTTTTGCGTATTCAATCGCAAGACTTTTTGACATACCAATTATACCGGCTTTTGAAGCAGCATAGTTAGATTGACCAACGTTTCCAGTATGACCAACAATAGAAGTTATATTAACAATTCTACCATATTTATTTTTCATCATTTGTTTTATTGAACTTTTTGTAAGCAAGAAAGTTGAAGTCAAATTAATATCAATAACTTTTTTCCATTCTTCATCTTTCATTCTCAATGAAAGATTATCAATATTTTTTCCAGCATTATTTATTAATATGTCCAGCCCACCCAATTCTAAAGTTACATCTTCAATAAAATCTCCGATTCTCGCATGTTCAGCGATATCAAATTTTTTTACTTTAATTTCAGAATATTTTTTTTTAATTTCATCAAGTTTCTCACTATTTGTTCCTGTGCCAAGAACGTGACCTCCTAATGATACAAATTTTTTTACAAGCTCATTACCTATTCCACCGGTAGCTCCTGTTATTAAAATTTTTTTATTTTTAAAATTAATCATATACCAATATCTTTCAGAGAATTTATATTGTTCACTTTCACATTCTTATTTATTTTTTTTATTAAACCAGATAACACTTTACCGGGGCCAATTTCAAGAAATTCTGTTACTCCCTTTTCTATCATAAAATCCACACTTTCTCGCCATCTTACCCTTGATACAATTTGATCAACTAGTAAACTTTTAATTTTATTTACATCATTTTCTTCTTTTGCAGTAACATTGCTTATAATGCCTGGGTTTGGTTTTAAAAAAACACTATTTTGAATTTTTTCTTTCATGTTTTCTGAAGCTTTTTTCATTAACGAACAATGAAAAGGAGCACTGACTGGCAAGACGATTCCTCTTTTTCCCTTTTTTTTTAAATTTGCATTAAGTATTTCATTGGCAGTTTTTGTTCCGCTAACAACAATTTGGCTAATGCTATTATCGTTAGCAATTTCACAAACTTCATTTTTGGGAAGTAAATTAATTTCATTCTCTACTTCTTTTAATTGCATTCCAATTACAGCTGTCATTGCACCCGTTCCTTCTGGAACAGATTGTTGCATTGCTTTTCCTCTTTCGCTCAAAAGATAAGCTGCTCTTTCTAATGTTAAAGAACCCGAACAAACTAAAGCAGTATACTCCCCGAGTGAGTGGCCAGAAAAAAATTTAGAATTATTTAAATTAAAATTAAATTCTTGGTTTAAAACATTAAATATTGATACGCCAACTGTCATAATTGCTGGTTGGGTATTTTGAGTTAATTTTAATTTATTTTCGTCACCCTCTAATATAATTTTTGATAGTTGATATCCTAAAGCTTCATCAACTTTTTTAAAAATTTTTTTTACTGAATCGTACTTTTGATAAAATTCAGATGCCATTCCTACATATTGTGATCCTTGTCCCGGAAATAATACAGCTCTCATAAGAAATCAAAGTATAATATAATTGAATTTTAGTAGTTGTATATTGGAATTTTTAATTGTATAAAGCTGCTTCCTCTACCTAAAAAGGTGGATTATTCGATAAAAAGAATTAACCGTGGAAAAAAAATGAATTGTTATGAACATACAATTATAGCAAAACAAGATTTGCCCGAAACTCAGGGTAAAAAGCTAATTGAAAAATATCAAAAAATAATAAACGAAAATTCCGGCAAGGTAATTAAAACTGAAGAATGGGGTTTAAGAAATTTCGTTAGAAGCATAAAAAATAATAGAAAAGGTTTTTATTATCATATTAAATTTGAGGGTATTGGAAAAACTGTTAGTGAACTAGAAAGAAATGAAAATATTGATGATAAATTATTAAGGTTTTTAACAGTTAAAGTAAAAAAACACGACCTAAATATAAATTATTTTGAAAAGAAAGAATCTTGATTATATGAAAAAAAAGCGAGGTAAAAAAAAAGGCAAGAGTTCTTCATACTCTCCTATGACCTTGTTTCAAAAGCCTGGAATTAAATTTTTTAAGCCATGTCCTTTATCAGGAAAAAATGCACCTATAATTGATTATAAAAATATTAAAATTTTAAGAAAATATATTTCAGAAAGCGGAAGAATTCTTCCGTCCAGAGTTACTGCTGTTTCACAAAAAAAACAGAAAGAATTATCTAGAGCAATTAAAAAAGCTAGACTGTTAGCTTTAATATAAAAAAATTATGGAAGTAGTTTTACTAGAAAATATTAAAAATCTCGGAAAAATTGGAGATGTAGTTATAGTTAAAAGAGGACACGGACGTAATTTTCTAATAAAATTTGGAAAAGCGTTAAAAGCAACAAAAGAAAACTTAGAAATAGTTAATAAGAAAAAAAGTGAATTAAATGAAAAAAATGTTGAGCTAAGAAAAAAAGCAAAGAAAATCTACGATGTCATTAATAATGCTAAATATAAATTTTCTAAAAGGTCAAAAGAAAACCAGGAATTGTATGGGTCAATCAAACCTTTGGAAATATCAAAGGCTATAGAAGATTCAAATAAGATAAATATTAAACCATCTCAAATCGACTTGCTTAAAGAAATCAAGAAAATAGGCTTCTATGATGCTAAAATAAATCTTCATCCAGAAGTTCAAGCCACGATTCATATAGAGGTTGTAAAAGAAGAAGACAAAGCCTAACCACTAATTTTCATTTTTCCACAAAAAAAAATTCGGTGCATAACTTTGATGTTTTTTTTATTGATTATTTAGTATTTAATAATCCTAAATTATAATGGTTTCACAATCTTTAAAAATAATTCACACAGATAATCAGCAACTACCTTGCAATATAGAAGCTGAACAAGCACTTATTGGATCAATCTTAGTTTCAAATGAAATCTATGATGAGGTAAACTTAATCGTAGATTCACAAAAATTTTTTGATCCTATACATATAAAAATTTATTCAATTATTGAAAACTTGATTGCAAAAGGTCTTTTGGCAAACCCAATTACCTTGAAAAATTATTTTGAAAATAGTGAAGGTTTAAAGGAATTGGGAGGACAGGAATACTTAATTAAAATAACTAAATTTGCTTCATCAAAAAAACAGGCTATTGATTATGCCAATATCATCCAAGAAATGCATGTAAGAAGAGAACTGATGAAAATTTCACAAGAAATTTTAAACGACGCTTCTAACAATGCTGATGATGTAAACTCAGGAGAAGAAATTATTCAAAATGCTGAAAAATCATTATTTGATTTAGCTGAGAGAGGTCACTTCAATCAGTCTTTTATGAAATTTGAAAAAGCACTAAACCAAACAATAAATATGGCTAAAAGTGCTTACCAAAATGAAGAAGGTATTGTAGGTGTTCCTACTGGATTAACCGATTTAGATTCAAGGCTAGGAGGTTTACATAAACAAGATTTAGTTATTATTGCAGGAAGACCCTCAATGGGTAAAACTGCTCTAGCAACGAACATAGCATTCCATGCTGCAAAGAATATACAAAACAAAGGAATTAAATCTTCTGTTGCTTTCTTTTCTTTAGAGATGTCGTCTGAACAACTATCAACAAGAATATTATCTGAACAATCAAAAATTAGATCGAATGATATTAGAAGAGGAAAGGTGTCTGAAAAAGAATTTGAGCAATTTATTGAAACATCAAAAAATATCTCTGAGTTGCCTTTGTATATCGATGAGACACCGGCAATTACTATTGCTGCTATCAGCAACAGATCAAGAAGAATCAAGAGACTTTTTGGTTTAGAATTGGTTGTTGTAGATTATATTCAGTTAATGAGATCCGGGAAAAAAACAGAAACTAATAGAGTTCAAGAAATTTCTGAAATAACACAGGGTTTAAAAGCCTTAGCAAAAGAGCTGAATGTACCCGTCCTTGCTTTATCTCAACTTTCAAGACAAGTTGAACAAAGAGATGATAAAAAACCCCAGTTAGCCGACTTAAGAGAATCTGGTTCAATAGAACAAGATGCTGATGTTGTGATGTTTGTGTTTAGAGAATCTTATTATCTTGAAAGAAAAGAACCTACTTTAGGTTCAATAGAGTATGCTGAATGGCAACAAAAAATGAATGAAATAGCCAATTTGGCAGAAATAATGATTGGAAAACAAAGACACGGCCCTACCGGAAATGTTAAAGTTGAATTTGAAGCAATGTATACTAAGTTTAAAGACTTAGAAAATAAATAGCTTTAATCATTCAATGTTTGAAAAAATATATAAAAATTCAATAATTGAAAAACCAAAAATAACTTTGTTAATGCTTGTTTTGTTACTATTAACATTTGGATATTTTGCAAAAAATTTTCAATTAGATGCTTCATCAGACACTTTGTTATTAGAAAATGATCCTGATTTAAAATATTTACGAGAAGTAAATGCAAAATATGGTTCTAAAGATTTTTTGGTCCTAACATATACGCCTAAAGAAAATCTTTTATCGCCTAATACAATTGAAAATCTTACAAATCTTAAAAATGACTTAAAAAAACTAGATTGGGCAGACAGTGTAATAACTATATTGGATGTCCCACTTTTAAAGAATAACGACGATCCTTTAACAGAAAGAATAAAAAATTTTAAAACACTATCTTCCGATGATGTTGATCAAGAAAGAGGTTTTAAAGAAATAATTGATAGTCCAATTTATAAAGAATTTGTTATAAGTAATGATGGTAAAACTACTGGAATTCTAGTCTACATAAAACCTGACAAAAAATTATCTGCGCTTATAAAAACAAAAAATGATTATTTAAATAAAAAACAACTAACATTAGAAAGTAAAAAAAAATATAAAAATTTCTTAAAAGAATATGATAAATATAAAAAATTATATAATCAAAAGAATCATAAAAATATAAACGAAATCAGAGCAGTAATAAAAAATTATAGAGACACAGCCAAAATTCATTTGGGAGGAATTCCTATGATCGCTGACGATATGATGACTTATGTCAAAAATGATATAATGGTATTTGGAGTGGGTGTATTTATTTTTATTGTTTGTACTCTTTGGTTTGTTTTCAAAAGCTTGTTATGGGTATTTGTTCCTCTTTTAAGTTGTTTTTTTTCTGTTCTTATTATGGTTGGTTTTCTTGGATTGGTTGGATGGAAAGTAACAGTAATATCTTCAAATTTTATAGCTTTAATGCTTATTTTAACAATGGCCATGAACATTCATATGAGCGTCAGATATTTACAATTTAGAAAAGAGAATCCAGATATACCAAACGACGACGCTTTGCTCTGGACTTCAAGCAAAATGTTTTGGCCAATTCTTTATACTGTGCTTACAACAATATGCGCTTTCCTGTCTCTTATATTTAGTGGAATTAAACCTATCATAGACTTTGGTTGGATGATGACTGTAGGCTTAATAGTTTCGTTATCAATAACTTTTACTTTGCTTCCAGTAATTTTAAATATTTTAAACAAAGAAAGTAGTAAAATTTTAAAAGAAGAAAAAAAATCAAAAATTACTTCTTTATTAAGTAAAATTGCTCAAAAAAATACTAAAACTATTTTTGCTTCAGCAATATTTGTTATCATTTTGAGTGTTGTCGGTATAACAAAATTAGAAGTTGAAAATAGCTTTATAAATTACTTTGATAAAAAAACAGAAATTTATAAAGGAATGAAATTAATTGACAGTGAGCTTGGAGGAACAACTCCTCTTGATATAATTATTAAATTTCCTAAGAAGGAAAAAAAACAAGAAACTGACGATGATTTTGATAGTTGGGATGATGAAGAAAAAGATGAAGCTAAGTATTGGTTTACAAGAAACAAAATAGATAAAATTACGCAAATTCATGACTATCTAGATAACTTGGACGCTGTAGGTAAAGTTATATCATTTGCTTCAATAGTTAGAGTTGCTGAAGATTTAAATGAAGGAAAAAAATTACAGGGGTTAGAAATGGGCGTTTTATATACAAAAATCCCAGACGCTATTAAAAAAGAGGTAATTGATCCTTATATTTCAATAAAAAATAATGAGGCTAGAATTAGTTTAAGAGTTCTGGATTCAAAAAAAAATCTTCGAAGAAATGAATTGATTAAAAAAATTAATTACGATCTTGAAAACAAATTAGGATTAAGTAAAGAGGAATTTAAATTAGCTGGTGTTCTTATACTCTTCAACAATCTTTTGCAAAGTTTATTTAAATCACAAATATTAACTCTTGGAGTTGTAATGGCAGGTATAACATTAATGTTTTTGATTTTATTTAGAAATGTAACATTATCTTTAATTGGAGTAGTGCCAAATTTTATGGCGGCATTTTTAATTTTAGGTATCATTGGTTTGTTAGAAATACCTCTGGACATGATGACAATCACTATTGCTGCTATTACTATTGGTATAGCGGTTGATAATAGCATACACTATATCTATAGATTCAAAGAAGAATTCACAAAAATTAATGACTACAATGAAACTCTTGAAAAATGCCATAATACTGTAGGAGTTGCGATATTAAATACCTCTATTACGATTGTTTTTGGTTTTTCCATTCTTGTTCTTTCAAATTTTATACCAACAATTTATTTCGGAGTTTTTACAGGAATAGCAATGCTTCTAGCTATGATCTCGGTGCTAACACTACTTCCCAAACTTATTCTAATTGTAAAACCGTTCGGAAATGTCTGATATAATAGATTTTTTTCAAAATAGCATTTCAGCATTCGATCTTATTGTGTTGTTAATTTTTATTTACTCGATGGCAAGATGTGCTGGAAAAGGATTTATGATGAGCTTGTTATCTTTTTCAAAATGGTTGCTTGCCCTAATAATAACAATAATATTGGTGCCAAAATTAAATCCTTGGATACAAAATTATATAGAATCAAAATTTGTTACTGATGTAGGTCTTGGAATTTTCATATACATAATCTCACTTTTTATAATAATAAATATTGGTAAAGCAATTGGTAAAGCTGTTACTTATTCGGGTCTTGGTTCGGTTGATAAAAGTTTTGGATTAGTATTTGGAGTTTTTAAAGGCTACATAATTTGTGTATGCCTATTTTCATTACTTAATTGGTTTTATCCACACAATAAATGGCCAATTGAAACCGAGGATACTTATTCCTTTAAAATAATATATAAAGGAAGCAATTTCTTGGTTGATGAGTTTCCAAATAGTAAAGATTACTACGACCAAACAGAGGAAAAGTTAGAAAAAATTTAAATGGATAGATTAAAAGAAGAGTGTGGTGTTTTTGGAATTTTTGATAACAAAGATGCTGCAGCTTTAACCGCTCTAGGACTTCATGCTTTACAGCATAGAGGTCAAGAAGGTTGCGGAATTGTAACTAGTGATGGAAAAAATTTTTTTTCTGAAAGAAGACTTGGTTTAGTAGGAGACAATTTTACTAAAGAAAAAATACTAAAAAAATTGCCAGGAAAGCATTCAATCGGACACAATCGTTACTCTACATCTGGTAATAATCAAATAAAAAATGTTCAACCTTTTTTTGCTGACCTGCATGATGGAGGAATAGGCATAGCTCATAATGGAAATTTAAGTAATGCAATTCATATAAGAAAAGAATTAGTAAAAAATGGTTCTATTTTTCAAACTACTTCTGATACTGAGACAATAGTTCAGCTGATTGCAAAATCAAAAAGAGAAAAAATTGTTGATAAAATAGTTGATGCTTTATTTAAAATTCAAGGGGGTTATGCTCTAACAATTTTAACAAATAAAAAATTAATTGGAATTAGAGATCCTTTTGGAATCCGGCCGTTAATCATAGGAAAATTAAAAAAATCTTACGTTTTAGCCTCAGAAACATGTGCGCTAGATATAATTGGTGCAAAATTTATACGACAAGTAGACAACGGTGAAGTAGTTCTTATAACCGATAGTGGTTTGGAAAGCATAAAGCCATTTCCAAAAATTAAGGAACGCCCATGTATTTTTGAATATATCTATTTTTCTAGACCAGATAGTATAATAAATAATATTAGTTTTTATGAATATAGGAAAAAATTAGGTGCTCAACTTGCCAAAGAACATCATATTAAAAATGTGGATTTAATTATACCTGTTCCAGATTCAGGTGTACCTGCTGCAATCGGTTACGCAGAAGAAATAAAAAAGAGTGTAGAATTCGGAATAATTAGAAATCATTATGTTGGCAGAACATTTATTGAACCAACACAACAAATTCGTAGTTTGGGTGTAAAGTTGAAGCATAATGTTAATAAATCTCTTGTTAAAAATAAATCAATTATTTTAATAGATGACTCTCTTGTTAGAGGAACTACCTCAATTAAAATAATAAAAATGCTTTATGAATTTGGTGCTAGAGAGGTGCATTTAAGAGTTGCATCACCACCAATTAAATTCCCAGATTACTACGGTGTTGATACACCTGACAAAAATGAATTATTGGCATCAAAATTAGATTTGGAAAATATGAAAAAATTTATTAATGCATCATCACTCCAATTTTTATCAATTGAAGGATTATATAAAGCAATGGGTTTTGAAAAAAGAAATTCTTCCTATCCTCAATTTACTGACCATTGCTTTACAGGAGAATATCCAATTAAACCTACTGATGCTAATGAAAAAAATTTTAAAAAGAATCAAATATCATTAATCTCATCAAAATCTTAAAGACTTAGTAAATTAATTAAATCCAAAAATTGTAGAATTTTCTGTTAAAACATATAAAGAGGAATCTGCTATTACTAGTGGGGCTGTAATGATATTGCCTATTTTTTTTATATATTTTACTGACCCAGAGTTTGCTGAACTAACAATTAAAAAGCCGTTTAAAGTTGTAATATACATATTTCCTGAACCCAAAATAAAACCAGTTACAAACGTTTCTTGCTTTCTTTTTTTTAAAGATTTAATAACATTGACTGAATAAATGATCTCGCCAGATTTTTTATTTAAGCATATAAAAAATCCATTCTCTGAAACTAAAAAAATATTTTTACCGTCAACAATTGGTGTGTTAACTGATCTTACTTCCTGTTGCCAGTTAAGATATCCATTATATAAATTAAAAGAGTATACTTTAGATGAAGTTGAAAATATTATATTTTCATCATCAATAAGAATGTCAGAAGATTTAAAAAAATCTTTACTATAAGATGAAACTGCATCTGTCACATTTTGTGACCAAATTACATTTCCGCTTGCGCTTTCTATAAATAATAGTTCTCCTGAAGAGCCTAATGTTACAATATTACCTTTCTTTGAAATTCCCAGTCCTAAAAAATACTGAGATTTAATAAAAGAAGATATTGATCTAATATCCCATACCTTTGATCCATCCTTAACATCAAAAGAAATTAATCGATTGTCTTGGTTAATTACAAATATTTTTTCATCAAATACTTTTATATTTGATTTAAAAGGTATTCCATGATTTTTAATCCACTCTATTCTTCCATTATCTAAATTTATTGAATAAATAAAACCAATATTATCTGCTACAAAGATTTTATCTTTATGTATAAAAGTTGATAAATTTTTATATACTTTTTTATATACTTTTTTATAAATATTTCTTTTCCATTTCTTTTTTCCATTTTTTCTTATACTAAAAATAGAACCTGTATCATCAGTTATAATAATACCTTCATTAAATACCAAAGGACCTGATGAAACTTTAGAGATTAAAAATTTATTTTTTCCAACTTTTTTCTTTAAAAATCTATTTTCAATACTAGGTAAATGAATATTAGTAACTGAGTTCTGCAAGTTTAAACCTGGCATTTTCCATTCATAGATTTTTTTTGGATTTGACAAAATTATATTTTGGGTTACTGCTAGTTCTTTTATATTCTCTATGGCAGTGGAGAAAATTCTTATTTTTTTTATTTTTTTCTGCTCTTTTTCTAAATCTGAAGCTCTTTGTAGTTCCTTTTGTTCATCTTTCCAAATCCCAGTTTTATTATCAAATGAACAACCTGAAAAAATTATTAAAGTTAAAATTATAAAAAAAAATTTTATTTTTTTATTCATTAGAGATGATTATCAACTGAGAATTTGCATGGTCAAATAGATCTTTTTGAACATTTTTTGATGATATTACCTGACTGTAAAAATCTTTTGCCTTTATTACTTCATTCTTTGAATAAAAATAATCCGCCAATAATAATAATGCATGAGGTTTCCATAGAGACTCAGAGTTAATCATTGGTTTTAAAGTGTCTATTAATTGGGATTCATCAACAAAATTCGATTGTATCAATGCCTTTTTATAAATTAATAGATTTGTAATTTCCTTATCAAATTTATGATTTTCCAAAATATAGTCGAACAAATTTGAAAGTTCATTTTCATCTGTAATTAATTTTTGGTTTAATATAACAAAAAGGGATAGAGCTGAATAAGAAGAATGTTCAGAATAAATTATTTCTTTTAAAATATTTTTAGCTCTTTCTTTTTTACCTTCTTGTATATAAATTCTTGCATCTACAAAACTGTTTGAAGCAGATAATCTTTCTTTTTCTTTCATGCTTAAATAAATAAAAAAGGAACAAAACGAAATAATAAAAACTCCAATTAATGAAAAGATTAAAATTTTATTTTTTTCATAAAAATATTTTAGCTTTGTTTTCTTTGTTATATCATATTGAGCTTGTATAATTTTCTCATCCATAAAAACCTGTTTAATATTTATATATATTCTTGGCAGAAGGAAATTTCTTAAATCTTACATCCTTAGAATATCTTTTAATACTCTTTTCAACCAATTTTTTAACATTGCCATATCTTTTAACAAATTTTGGAGTAATGCTGCTTAATCCCAAAATATCATCAATCACAAGAATTTGTCCATCGCAATATTTTGAAGCTCCTATTCCTATAGTTGGAACCGAAATTGTTTTTGTAATCATTCTTGCTAAATTTTCTACTACACATTCTATCACAACTGCAAACACTCCGGCTTTATCTAAAGCTAAAGCGTCATTAAAAATTTTTTTTTTTTGTATATCATCTTTTCCCTTTACCTTAAAATTTTTAGTTTGTTGAGGAAGTAGTCCAATATGTCCCATTACTGGTATTTTTTTTTTAATAAGATATTTTACTATATTTACAATTTTCTTTCCCCCTTCTAATTTTACTGCATCACATTTTGTAAAATTAATTACCTGTTTTGCGTTTTTATATGCAATTAATTTATTTGAATAAGTCTTATAAGGCATATCAAAAACAACTAATGATTTTTTGGCAAATTTTTTAACAGTTTTGGCATGATATAACATCGTTTCAAATTTTATTTCCTTTGTAGATTTCATTCCATATAATGTCATGCCTAACGAATCTCCAACTAAAATTAAATCAGAATGTCTATCAGCTAATTCCGATGTAACTTTTGAGTAAGCGGTTAAACATACAATTGGTTTTTTTCCCTTTCTTAACCTAATGTTTTTTACTGTTACCTTATTCATTTATGGGTATTAATTTGTTAAATTTTTTTTGCATTTCCCTTTTTTTAGAACAGAATTTTTTGCAAACTAAGTCAAATTCTTTGATCAATTCTTTTGCTTCATTATAGTTGGATTGCTCAATTTTAATCAAGGTTAGTAAATAAATAGCTTCATCATTTTTTGGATTTAATATAAGGACATTGTTTAAATTGATAACTGTAAGTTCATCATCTTCATTTTCTTTGAATATTTTTGCTAAAAATAAATACGATTTTTCACTTTTAGGATTATAAACTAGATCTTTTTCAAAAAAGATTTTTGATTTTTCAAATTCTTTTTTTTCAAAAAGTATTTTTCCTTGTTCGAAAAAATCATTTTTTGCTAATACTAAGCTACTGCACAGAACGAGATAAATTATTATTATATTTGCAATATTATTAATTATTTTCATAGTCTCTTCTTTCTTTATAACTTTATTTTTAATTATCTAAAATATCTATTTTGCATTTAAAATTCCTTTACAATAAATATAAATTTCTTTTGATTCTTTTCTGCTAGCCGAAGGCTTATAATTTATCACCTTTTTAAAAGATTTTTTAGCTTTTTTGTAAACTTCATCAAATATTGATCCCATAAATATTTTACTAAGAAAAACACCTTCTTTGTGTAAGATTTTTTTTGAAAAATCCATTGCATTTAAGCAAAGTTCACCTGTTTTATATGAATCAAGATCTTTATTCCCTGACGTGTTTGCAGCCATATCCGAAAGTACTAAATCTATCTTTTTTTTAAAAATTTGGGAAATTTTTAACTGTATTTCTGAATTTAAAAAATCACCTTTAAAGAAAAAAACTTTATCTATATTTTCCATATTTTTCTTATCTACTGATATTATTTTTCCATTAGCTATAATTTTGCTTGCTACTTGTGACCAACCTCCAGGACTACAACCCAAATCTAATAAAAATGTGTTTTTATTAATTAGTTTAAATTTGTTATTCATTTCCATTAATTTATAAGCTGATCTTGATCTATATCCTTGAATTTTAGATTGCTTAAAAAATAAATCTTTGTGTTGCTTAATTATCCAGTTTTTTGAAATTTTTTTTTTACTCAATTAACTTATTATATGTTTTTAAATTTATAAAAATAACTTAGAGCACATCTTCTGTTTCTTCTTCACTTTTTGCTGTTGATAGTTTTTTACTTTTTTGTTTATAGTGAAAATAACTTACTGGAATTAAACAAATATAAATAATCCCTGTAAAAAATAGTGTTGGAAAAGTATAAAAAATTAAAAGACTTACATAAATTCCAATACCCAACAATAAAAAAATTGCTAAATGTCTTGGAATTAAAATTCTTTTTAAAGAGTAAGTTGGTATCTTGCTTACCATCAGAAATGATGTAAGCAAAATTGAAACTGAACTTAAAATTGCATTATTTTCAAACTTAATTAAATCACTTAAATTAAATATAAGTGGAAGTAAAACAAGTCCTGCGGCCGCAGGTGAAGGTACACCTTCAAAAAAATTTATTTTCCAATTTTCGTTTTCTTCAATAACAGTTAAATTAAATCTTGCTAAACGAAGTGCACAACAAACAGAATAAATCAATACAAACATCCATCCAAATTTACCAATTTCATTTAATGCCCAAAAATACATTATAAAACTGGGAGCCACACCAAAACTTATAACATCTGTAAGTGAATCTAATTCTTTACCAACTTTAGAAGTTCCCTTGATCAAACGCGCAACTCTTCCATCAAGCGTATCAAGTATAGCGGCAAATCCAATTGCAATTATTGCCATAGTATAATTTAAATCTATTGCAAATTTAATTGAACTTAAGCCCAAACAAACACCAAAAATAGTTAAAGCATTTGGTAACAATGATTTAGGATTTTTTTTTGAAATTAACTTAAATTCCTTTTTGTATTCCATCATATTTAAATCTTTCTTGCTATTATAGTTTCTCCAGAAATAGTTTTTTGTTTTTGTTTAACCATTGTTTCATAATTTTTAAAATACAGGTCTACTCTACTACCAAATCTAATTATTCCAAAACGGTCTCCTTGTTCAATTTCTTCATTTTCTTTTACTTCACAAACAATTCTTCTTGCAATTAAACCTGCTATTTGTACTAAAATTATTTCACTCCCATGCTTGTTTTCCATTTTCAAATAATTTCTCTCATTTTCTTCGCTGGCTTTGTCTAATGATGCATTTATATATTTTCCTGTCTTATAATATATTTTTGTAATTTTTCCAGTTGATGGGACTCTATTAACATGACAATCAAAAACATTCATGAAGATACTTACTCTTGTATATTTTTCATTTTCAAGTCCTAGTTCTATTGGTCCATTAACTTCACTAATTTGAGAGACAACTCCGTCTGCAGGACTTAATAAATAATTTTCATCGTTTATAGGAAATCTTTCTGGATCTCGGAAAAAGTAATACACCCATATACTTAAAACTAAACTTATTATCCAAAAAAAATCGGAGATTAATAAAAGGACAAATGTAACGATAGCGGCTATGACTACAAATCTATAACCTTCTTTGTGCAGCTTGGGAAACAAAATGTCTATCATATCAATATATTTTGTAATTTTATGTTAATATGTATATTAAGTAATTAAATTCAATTAATAAAATTAAAAT
>CEUZ01004025.1_pt1 | contig 23553 bp, 28 predicted proteins | sample 361511 | NCBI WGS metagenome assembly CEUZ01 (sample SAMEA2622822, study PRJEB7988) | marine metagenome | biome: marine biome (ENVO:00000447); feature: surface water layer (ENVO:00002042); material: "saline water (ENVO:00002010), including plankton (ENVO:xxxxxxxx)" | depth 5 m | reverse complement strand
AATGTATTTATACATTTCTTTCCTCTTTTATTTTATTGTTAACAATAATAAGCAAAAAAAAAATTAATCTTTTAAGCTTAATGTAAAAATATTATGATTTATAAATTCACTTTTAACAAACTTTTAATAGTATAAACCTACCCCCTACATTTAGTAGGATAGCTGTATTTACAACAAAATAGTGATTATCTCAACTTTGGAAATGTATTAATTTTAAGTATCTTTTTATCAAATTTTAAAATTCTTATTTAAAGCATCCTCATAAAATTTTTTTACAGTGTCTAGAGTAAGAGCTTTATAAGATTTACCAAAATTATTTATTTTATCTATTATTTTTGGCGGAATGGTAATGTAACCACAACCACAGTCAGAAGCTTGTTTTAAATTGTAAATTTCTCTTGTGCTTGCCCATAAAATTTTAGTTCTTTTCATTTTTTTACAAAGAGAAACACTTTTTTTAATTATTGGAACAGGGTCTTTTCCTACGTCAGCCATTCTACCTGCAAAAATAGATATTATGGTATGAGAATTTTTATTTAGACATTTAAGTATTTGTTTTACTTGATTAACAGTATAAACAGCTGTGATATTAAGTTTTATACCTTTGTTGCTTAATTTTTTTATTACTTTACCACAAAATATGCCTTTTGTATTTACTACAGGAATTTTAACATAAATATTTTTTGCCCATAAATTTATTTTTTTAGCTTGCAGTTCCATATTTTTAAAATCATCAGCAAAAATTTCGAAAGATATTGGTTTATTTTTACATACTTTGAGAATTTTTTTTGAATAATTTTTATAATTTTTTGCTCCGGCACTATTCATGAGACTGGGATTAGTAGTAAAACCACTTACTAGTGGATTTTTATAATATTTTTTAATTTCTTTTATATTGGCAGTATCACAAAAAATTTTAGTTCTGAAATTTTTTTTATTTTTTATTTTCATTTGTAATTAAATCTTTTTCTATTATTAAAGCAGCATCCAGTAGAGTATTTGTAATAAAATCTGGTTTATCAGGTTTTGCTTCATTATAATTATAATCTAAAAAAATTGTTTTACATCCTGCTGATTTTCCTGCATCAATATCTTTTTTTCTGTCTCCTATCATGAAGCTTTTATTAATATTAATATTCCATTTTTTAATAGCATTATGAATTAGTCCTGGTTTAGGTTTGCGACAATCACAATTATCGTGATCGTCATGAAAACAGACGAATATATCGTCAATTTTAATTTCTTTTTTTATATGATCATTCATTTTTAAAACTGTTTTTTTTTTTATTTTTCCTCTGGAAACATCAGGCTGGTTTGTAATTATTATTGAATAAAAATTTAGTTTTTTAAATTTTATTATTGATTCTTTAACTCCTGGTAAAATTTCAAATTGCTCGAAATTAGGTGGTGAAAAAGGCAATCCATTTTTTTTAAAAATTTTATTAATCACACCATCTCGATCTAAAAAAACTGCTTTATTCATTAATTTATTATAATTGCTTATATACTCATCAATTTTATCAGTAAATTCAAAATTGTTACACATATTTATTTTTCTGATAATTTAAGTATTTTTTATTGCATAAAGATTTATAACATTTTATACATCTATTAGTTCCGTATTAATCGCCGGGTTTATGAAAGAGCAAAACAATAGTGAATTAAGTTCTAAAAAAAGTTTAAGAGGTTTTTTTATAAAACTGATTTCTATTTCTATAGCTGTTGTTATTATCATAAATCTAATTTTTAATTTAATTTTTGCCGAAAGATTGGAAAAGATTGATCAAATTTTATTATTAGACAAAAGTCAGTTTAGAGAGGAAATGAAAGACAAAATAAGAAATGAATTAAATGATGGGCTTAAAAAAGAAAATATGATTGCGGAAGAAGATAAAATACTTTTGTACAAAATTTATTTGAAGCTTAAAAAAGAATTCGAAACTCTAGATAAAGATAAACTCTGATTATAATTCATAAAACTAATGAATTTTATGAAAAATAAAACAAATAATTTAATTCTTTGGTCGTTAATTATTTATTCAATTTTTTGTGCATTAAATATTGGAATCTCTTGGGATGAACTAGCTCATATAGATAGAGGCAATGAAAGATTAAAATATTTATTTTCATTTGGTTCTTACGATTACTTAGATTATAGAGACCAGAGATTTTATCCAGGTTTTTATAATACTTTAGCAACATTTTTCACAAAAATGATTCCAAAAAAGTACGAGATAGAAACTTTGCATTTAATTAATTTGTCATTTTCTTTCTTTGCAATTGTTGGAATATCAAAAATCTCAAGTGAATTATTTAATAAAAATGTTGGAAAAATAGTTTTTATACTTTGCTTTTTAAATCCAATTTTCTTTGGACACATGTCGATAAATCAAAAAGATATGATAATTGCTTTTTCGAACATATGGGCAAGTTATTTAATTTTAAGATATCTAAAAAATCAAAGCATTAGCGAAAGGAGAAATCAATATGTTTTATTAGGTGGTTTAGTTATTGGACTTGGCCAAGGAGTTCGAATGGTTTTTATAAGTACATTATTACCTATAATTCTATTTTCTATAATTGAAATTTTATTTTTAAAGAAAATAATAAGTAAAAATTTTTCTTACAAAAAATTAACTATTGATTTCTTAAAAATATTTATCATTTCGTATATGATCATGGTTTCTTGTTGGCCTGATACACATCAAAATATATTAATTCTACCTTTTCAATTGTTTATTGAATCTTTAAATAATCCTTTTGGTGTTCCTTTTGGATTATTAAACGGAGAATTTTATCAAACTTTTAATACGCCTAAATATTATTTGTTTACAAATTTATTGTACAAATCTCCGGAGTTTATTTTGATATGCTATCTTTTTTTTGTTTTTTTAGTTTTAAAATATAAAAATTTTTTTCATAGTAAATTTACATTTTTTAATACAAAAATATTTTTATTATTATTTATTATTATATTTCCCAATTTACTTATTTTAATTACACCTTATAGGATTTTTGATGGTTTAAGACTTTTTTTATATATCATTCCCTATATATGCATAATACCAGCATTATCAATTTATTATTTAATAGAAAATTTTAAAAATAAATCTTCAAAAGTTTTTCTTATACCCATTGTATCTTTCTTTATTTATTACATTTTTATTTTTTTATCTTTAACACCATATCACTATACATATTTAAACTCTTTTAACGGTGACTATTCTAAGGCTTATAAAAAATTTGAAAATGATTATTGGGCAGTTTCACTTAAAGAGTTAATAAATCAAATCAGTTTAAGAGAAAATTTATTAAATAAAAAGGAAGTTAAAATAGCTTTCTGTGGTGTTGCTTTTAATAATGTTGATACTTATTTTAAAAAAATTAACAACTTTAATTTCCAAAAAGTTAACTATTTAAATGAAAGTTTTGACTACATTATAATGACGAACAGAACCGTATATGAAGAAGATTCTAAGTTATTAAATGCTAAAACTTGCTTTGATAGATTCAGCGGTAGCGATATTATCACCGTTAAAAGGAATGGCCTGGTTCTTTCTACAATGAGAAAAATAATTAAATAATTTTTTTTATTATTTTAATTAAACCTTCATTTGCCTTTTTTTTACTAAAAGAATCTGGGTTTGAGCTTTCATTTTTAAAACAGTGACGGTAATTTTCTTCAAACATTTTTTCTATACTATAAGTAGGTTTCCAATTTAAAAGTTTTTTTATTTTTTTCGTATCTAATAGAATTGAATAATTAAATATTTTTTTATGGTACGATGTGTATGGAACCAGTCTAAGCAAAGTAGCTATATCAAACAAAAAATTGCCAATTATTTTATTAAAATGAACTAATTTAGATTTTGAATCTACTTTTTTAATCAATCTTCTCAAAATAAATTGAAACTCTTCGTGTTCATCAGCTGCAATATTAAAAATATGTTTTCCTTTAAGATCTAAAGATTTTTCTATAGCTATACAAACATCAGTTACGTGAACAAAACTAATTTTATTGGTGCATTTTCCAATAAGTGGAATGTTATAGTTATCTTTTATTAAACCAAACAATATTCTAAATCTATAAGATCTTTTTTTACCTAGTATTATAGGACAACGAAAAATATGAATGTCTCCAGCGAAGTCGGATTCCAATAACATTTTTTCAGTCAAATATTTTGTTTCACCATAAGCAGTTTTAAAAGATGGCTTTTCATTTTCATCTATAGGAAAGCTATAATTCTTTTGAAAAATAGAAAATGTTGAAATAAAGATAAACTTTTTAACTGAATATTCTGAACTAATATTAATAAGATCTTTCGTTGCATAATAGTTTGTTTGCCACACAAGTTTTTTATCGTAGGTATCTAAAATTTTTGATGCACAATGAATAACAATGTCTGGTCTATAATCTTTAAAAATTTTATTAAGTTTTTCTGTTTCAGTTATTAAATCACATTTTTTAAATATAATTTTCTCGCTGGTGAAATCTTTGTTTCTGTCAATTCCCAATATTGAATGATTGGGATTTTGTTGTAAATAATTCACCAATTCTTCACCAACAAAACCTGAAACGCCTGTAATTAAAAACTTCATCTGTACTGTACTATTGTTAATTTTTTGTATTAAGGATAAATATATATATCTATTTTATTTAAAAATGAATGAAATAAAGCATAATACAACTAGTCAAACTTGGCACAGCATTGCCGATGAAAATAACCTTTGGGTAAAATGGCGTTTTGAAATTTTAAAAAAATATATGAAGCTATCGGGAATTAATTTCACAAAAAACTATAAATGTCTTGATGTTGGATGTGGTAATAACAGTTTTGCTCTTAACCTTGAACAAATTTCTAATTATACAATTGATCAAATTGATGTTGACCCTTTAAATCTTGTAAATAAAAAAAAGGGTCGAGGATCATTATTTGAATATAATATAAACACCAAAAGAGAAGATTTAAAAAATAAATATGATATTATTTTTTTATTGGATGTACTTGAACATATAAAAAATGATAGCGAATTTTTAGAAAGTTGTTATTTTCATTTAAAAAAAGATGGTTGTTTAGTTATTAACGTGCCGAGTATACCTTTGCTTTTTTCAAAATATGATGATGCAGTCGGTCATATTAGAAGATATAGAAAAAAGGAATTAAAAAATTTGTTAGAGAAAAATAAATTTACAATTTCTATATTAAAATATTGGGGTTTTTTATTAATACCTCTTCTTTTTTTAAGAAAGTTATTAATAAATTTTTCAAAAAAAAATGATCATGAGATAATAAAAAAAGGAATGGATACTCAACCAAAGATGGTATTATTTATTATTAATATGTTAAAATATATTGAATTAAACTTTATTAAAATAAATGTCTTAGGAAGTTCTTTAATATCAATTGTAAAAAAATGACTATATTTAATTTAAAACAAAAAATAAATTTAGCTAAAAATGTTATAACAAAATCTGCTCCTCTTTATGTGCAATTTTATATCACTGCAAGATGTAATCTAGCATGTGAACAGTGTAATATTATTTATGCAGACGCTAAGCATCAAGAAATGAATATATTTCAAATAAATGAAGTAGCAGAAAATTTAAAAAAAATAGGAGTAAGTATTGTTTTATTAATTGGTGGTGAGCCCTTTGTTAGAAAAGATATTAGTGAAATTGTTAAAGCTTTCACCAGCAGAAATATTCACGTGAGAATGCAAACTAACGGGGTAGCTACACGTGAACAATTAGAAGATTGTGTTAAAGCTGGAGGAAAAGATATTAGTATATCTCTTGATACACTTGAACCTAACATTCAAGATAAAATCAATGGAGGTTTTAACAAATCTTGGGAAAAGGCAATAGAAACAATTTCAATGGTGAGTGATATTTTTCCAGAAAATTCTACAGCTTTTTTTAATAGCGTTATTATGCCCAGAAATTTTAATCACATTGAAAATGTTATAAAATTTGCTACTGAAATTGGTTGGGGAGTTTCTCTAGTTCCTGTTCATGTTTCTGATCCGTCTCATCCTCTTCCTTATAGAACTTTGGATTACGATGGAACTATGGATTTTAAAGATCAGAACGAAGAAATTATTAATAATTTTGTAAAAAAATTAAAAATTATGAAAAAAAATTATAACTTGTATGACTCTGACGATTATTTAGATGATGTAGCACGATTTATTCTAAAAAAACCTATAAAATGGAGAAAAAAAAATAACGATGTTTGTGATTCTCCAAATCTTTATTTTGCAATAGCTCCAAGTGGTTTACTTAAGGTTTGTTGTGATTATGAAGCTAATGAAAGACACTACATTTATCAAAAAGACTTTCCAGAAAAATATAAAAAAAAAGAAATACACAACGATGTTTATAAAATAACAAAAAAATGCAATGGATGTATGTATGGAAGTTATCCAGAGGTTACAATAACTGCCAGATATCTGTCTGCATTTACTGAAAGAATGAAATACTTTAATTTAAAAACACCAAAATTAAAAAAAGTTGATACTAAATATTTACAAAATCTTGCTTTGGACATTTTAAATGAGCAGAATTAATGCACTCAAATTTTTAGTTTTACAAACTTTAAACAAAAATAAATCTTTAATTTCAAAAGAAATTCATATTGAAATTGCAAAATCACTTGATATTAAATTAGAAAATAACTCTTATTTGGTATCATGGGTCGCAAAAGGTAAGAAAAGCAAATTTTCGGTTGATGAAAAAAAATTTAATTTTTATATAAAATCAGAATTTGAACAAAAAAGTGACATTGATCAAATAGAAACTAATGAAAAAAATGCAAAAGACTTAATATTAAAAATAGTGGAATTAAGCTTATAGTAAGCTTCTATAATAATTAAATATTATATTATAACGTTTCGTAGCAAAAATATTTTCGTCATTTAATAATTTAGAGTTTAAAGTCAATTCTTTAATTTTTCTAAAAGGATATTGAGGAAATTTATGATGAAGATTGTGATATGCTGTAATATCCGATGTAAAAAATAGTTTTTCTAGCAACCCACCTTTGATTGTTCTTGATGTAGTAATATCGTACTGGATTTTATTTTTTTTATTTAAGTAAACGTGTTGACAAACAATTCTAAATCTTAATTGGAGATGATAAAGTGTGCCAAGAGTAATGTAATATACTAAATAAAAAATTACAAAATTATAAAATACAGAGATAATGAAAATAATTGTTTGGATAAAGAAAATTACTAAAAAATTATTATCCAATTTAAAGTTTGAATTTTTTGGATTTGATCTACTTCCTGATTCTAGATTAATATAATTTAATAAAAATTTAAATCCATTAATACCTGACAAGTCAAAAAAGATATTTTTCCACAAATCTGATTTTTTAGAAATTTTTAATGGACCTGTTTCTGGATCATCATTTTTAAAATATTTTTTAAATTCATGATGTTTAAAATGTTTTTTTCGATAATTCGATACACTAACAAAGAAAAATATTCCGATTAAATAATTAGATATTAAATCATTTAAAAATTTTTTCTTATATAAGTGGTAATGACATCCTTCATGAATAAATTCACCAAGAAATTTATGGTGAATTAATGAAATAATAATAAATAAGGGTATAGAAAATATAATTTCAAAGTTTTGAATTAATATAAATGAAGTAATAAAAAATATTAGATGTAATCCTAATATCATTGATAAATTTTTTAAACTGTCAGAATATGTTAAGTGTTTATTCATTATAATTAGATAATTAATTATTAATTGTTTGTCTATTGGTATTTTTGACAAAAATACCACTATTTAAGTTCATTTATTATTTCTTTAACAAAAATATTTGCGTGATACTCTTCCTTAAGATGAGATCCAGGATCATTTTTTATAAATGATTTTTCGTCTAATTTAATTTCTTTGTTAAAAAATAATTCTGAAAAATTTATATGTTTAATATTATTATGCTTATTGATAATTTTATTAATAATATTTGAAACATTGATTTCATAATAAACTTTCCTATTATCTTCATTTACATGCCCAAATAAATGACCTTTATGTGGGAAGGTTACAAAAATTATTTTTTCAATATACTCTCTATTATTTAAAAAATTTATAAATTCATAAATTCTATCTGAAAAATAATTAATTTCATTGTCATTACTGTATATTAAATATTTTTGGATCTCATTAAATCTACACTTGGAAATTTCTTTATTTTTCCATCCATGTTTTTTTATAGATTTAGTTTTTTCAATAAATCTAAAAAAAGAATATTTAATAAAAAAATTAGTTAGTTTTATGTTTTTTTTTATTTGAGAATTATTACTAAGTTTTATTTCTGATATATTATAAAGTTTTGTGTAATCATAAGTAGCTCTTGAAAATTTTTCATTTTCTACTGCGATTAATTTACCATTATTATCTAAAATTCTTTTATCTTTATATCTACATAATTCATCTCCAATATCAGTTTGGTCAATATAAATAACAACTACGTTAGGTTTAAAATTAAAATCCTTTTCTAAAATTTTAAATTGAATATTCATAAGTGAAGGTGAAAATGAAGTTACACCAGCGTTTATTATCCCAAAATTATTTTCAGTTGCAAAAGTCTGCATAAGATAATTCGAATCTTTATTTGAGCTAACCTGCTCCATCCAGGAATCTCCCATCAATAAAATATTATTAGATTTATTTGAAAATTCATTTATTGTTGAAAAAAGATAGTTTGCATAATTTTCGTTAATTTCCCACTTGCCATCAGAGTCACGAAGATGATGAAGTTTTTTTGAATAATTTTTATGAAAATTTAATTTATCAATTGTTGTAAATAAATATGGTGCCTTTTCGTGATTTTCAAAACTAATTTTAATAAGAAATAAAAAATAAAGTAAAAAAATAGATAAAATTGTCGAAATTAAAATCGTCAATAAATTCTTTTTTGCATGGCTCATTTGATTAATATATGATACTAAAAAAAACAATAAAACATAAATGTCTAAAATTAAAATTAGTTCTAATCGAAGTTTCGGTTTAGTTTTTTTTGTTGTATTTCTTGTTGTTGCTTTTTGGAATTTTGATGGAAATTTTAATAAAATAAGGATTTTGCCATTATTAATTTCGTTATCTTTTTTAATTTTGGGTTTAATGAACTCAAAATTTTTAAATCCTTTAAATAAATTATGGTCTAAATTTGGTATCCTTTTAGGAATTATAATCTCACCAATTGTAATGGCGATCATTTTTTTTATTATAGTTACACCAATTGGAATTATAATGCGTTCAATGGGTAAAGATCTATTGCGTAAAAAATTTGAAAAAAATTTAAATACTTATTGGATTAAAAAAGATAAATCTTATGCTTCTATGAAACGGCAATTTTAATGATACAATTTTTAAAAGAATTTTGGGAGTTTATAATTGTAAGAAAAAAGTATTGGCTGTTTCCTATAATGTTTGTTCTTCTAATCTTTGGTGTTTTAATAATATTAAGCCAAGGTTCAGCGATAGCTCCTTTTATTTATACGGTTTTTTAAAGTGACAGCCATATTAGGTATATCTGCTTTTTACCATGACAGCGCTGCTGCTCTGATTATAGATGGAAAAATAATAGCTGCCGCACAAGAAGAAAGATTCACGAGAAAAAAACATGATTCAAGATATCCATTTTATGCCGTAGAATATGTTTTAAAGGAAAAAAATTTAAAATTGAGCGATGTTGATTTCATTGCTTTTTATGAAAAACCTTTCTTAAAATTTGAAAGATTGTTGGAAACTTACGTCAATTTTGCTCCTAGAGGATTTAAATCTTTTACAAAGGCTATGCCTATATGGTTAAAAGAAAAACTTTTTCAGAAAAAAATGTTATTCGATGAATTAAAAAAACATGATGAAAAATTTTCTGATATTAATAAAATTTATTTCTCTGAACATCATTTAAGCCATGCTGCAAGTGCATATTATCCTTCGCCTTTTAATGAAGCCTCTGTTTTAACACTTGATGGTGTTGGGGAATGGGCGACAACTACGGTTGCTAATGGAAGTGGAAAAAAATTGGAGATACTTAAAGAAATACATTTTCCTCATTCTATTGGGTTACTTTATTCTGCTTTTACTTATTACACAGGTTTTAAAGTTCTCAGCGGAGAATATAAAGTTATGGGCTTGGCTCCCTATGGAGAACCTAAATTTAAAAATCTAATTCTTGATAAACTTATAGATTTAAAAAAAGACGGAACTTTTAGACTCAATATGGAATATTTTGATTATGCTACAGGACTCAAAATGACAAATGATAAATTTTCTAAACTTTTTGGTAAAAGTGTTAGAAATCCTAAAAGTGAAAAACTTACACAATTTCATATGGACATTGCTTCTTCTATTCAATCTGTTACTGAAGAAATTGTTTTAAAATTATCTAAATCAATTGCATTGGAACAAAAAAGTAAAAATTTATGTTTAGCTGGAGGAGTAGCTTTGAACTGCGTTGCCAATGGAAAAATTTTGAAAGAAAATATTTTTGAAAATATATGGATACAACCAGCTGCTGGAGATGCTGGGGGTGCTCTCGGAGCAGCATTGGCTTTATGGCATAAGGAATTTAATTACGAACGAATTCTTCCTCTACAAGATCAAATGAAAGGGTCTTATCTTGGTCCGAGTTTTAATGATGATACCATTGAAAAAGAATTAAGTAGTTTAGGAGCAAGTTTTGAAAAAATGAATGAGGAGGATATATTAAATATTACTGCGCAAAAACTATCAGAAGAAAAAATAATTGGCTGGTTTCAAGGAAAAATGGAATTTGGTCCAAGAGCTTTGGGTTCTAGATCTATTATTGCTGATCCAAGATCTAGTAAAATGCAGAAAAATTTAAATTTAAAAGTAAAATTTAGGGAAAGTTTCCGTCCTTTTGCACCATCAATAATTAAAGAAGAATTAAACAAATGGTTTGAATTGAGTTGTGAGAGTCCATACATGCTTTTGGTGGCCAATATAAATAAATCTTTGAGAAGAGAAATGACTAATGAAGAAAAAAAATTTTTTGGAATAGATAAATTAAATGTAAAAAGATCTAATATTCCTGCGGTAACTCATGTGGACTACTCAGCTAGGATACAAACTGTGGATAAAAAAACTAATCCAAAATATTATAAATTAATAAAAAAATTTCAAAAAATTACTGATTGCCCTATTTTAGTAAATACATCTTTCAATATAAGAGGAGAACCAATTGTTTGTAGTGTTGGTGATGCTTATCAATGTTTTATGGGAACTGATTTAGATATACTAGTTTGTGGTAATTTTATTTTATACAAAGAAAAACAAAATGTTGAATTATTAAAAGAATATAAAGATAGTTTTGATCTAGATTAAATAAAAAAAACTTAAAATGATAAAAAAAATATTTAAAGGGCTTAATGAAAATTACTATATTTATTTTATTATAATTTTCGTATTTGTACCTTTAAACTTATTAAATCAACATTTTGATGGTGTTTTAATTGATTACGCTTTTACAAATAAAGATATTGGTCCAATAGTCCAATGGTATATAGAAGGTGGTAGACACTTTCATTTAATACCGATTTATTTAATTAATTTTTTAACTAACTTCACACCCATACCAGCTGAAATATTTTTAGATAATATACTGGTAATTTTTTTGATTTTATTATGCATTGAAGTAAAGAAATTTTCAAAAATTCTTTTTAATTTAGAAGACAAATGGAATAACTTATCAGCTCTATTTGTATCTATTTTCCCAATCTGGCATATTTTAGTAAGCTTTGATATTGGACAATCCATAATCTCAATATATTTTTTATTTTTTGGCTATAGAAATTTCATCGAAAAAAAAAAATTCAAAGTTTTAATTGGTATAATTTTTATTATTCTTTCCTTTAATATTGAATCTAATCTTTCTTTTATTATTGGTCTATCAGCTATTCACGTAATTTTACAAAATAAATCAAAAGATTTATTTTTTAAACTTATTTTATTAATAGCAATTACGATATTCTATTATATTTTGAGATCGTCGTTCTTCCCTCCTTCTGGGTTATATGAAGGTTATAACACTATACATTTAGGTCTGTTAAACAATATTGCTTGGATTAAATTAAGTAAAAATGTTTTAAATTATTTAACATTTTTAATTATTTATCTTTGGATTCCATTATTATTTTTTTCTCATATATTTTTTAAAAATAGAGAAGAATTTATTTTAAAATTAAAAAAATTTAATATAAAATATTTACATAATTATTTTTACTTGATTATTTTAGCTATTTTTGCAACCTTCCCTTACATAATTTCTAACAAATCTTCTTCGATTTTCTTCCTTTCCGATTACTATCAAAGACATGCTGTTTTATTGGCTCCAATTTCTGGATTTTTATTTTCTATAATGTTTAAAGATATGAATAATTTCCTTAAATTTTTCCCAAAAACTAATTTTTATCCTTATATAATTATTTTTATCCTAATCAATTTAACTTTTTTAAATTATGGAAACTATAGTAAAATTGAATCTAATTTGTTTAAAATAAATTTAGTTAATGAATTGAAAAAAATCGAAGCTCCACATAAAGGTAATATAAAGTTTGTCGGAAGCGATATTCCAGCTGATCTAAGATTTTTTGAAATAAATCATTTACTTTACAGAGCTTACAAAGACACGGGTTGGTATGGCATTACGTTTGGACCTTGGGATATATCAAGTGTTAAAACTTATGGGAAAAAGTACGAAAAAATATTTATTTATAAAGACTATAGTCCAGGATGTAATACAAAAATATTTTTAAAAAATTACTTAAGTAAAAAAGATAGAATAAAGAAATTTTATATATTCAATTCTAAAAATTACTACCAGATAGATAAAATTGAAAAAAAATGCTAGAAAATATGTTAAATTTTAAGACTTTAAAATTTTAGTTAATGTTTTTGCAACATAATCAATTTCTTCATTTTTAATTCCCAATCCTGATGGTAAATAAAAACCGTTGTTAGACAATAAAACTGAGTTAGGATATTTATCTTTTCTTGAAAAAATTTTCATTTTTTTAAAAATTTTTTGTTTATGCATAGGATAAAAAAAGCTTCTCGTTTGAATTTTTTTATTGAGTAGCTTTTTCATCACCTTGTCTCTACTAATTTTAGCATTTTTCTTTATCAAAACACCAAATACCCAAAATATATTTTTTGAATACTTAAATTTAGTAGGTTGAATGAAAATTTTATTGTTAGACTTTAATAAAGAATTATATCTTAATCCTATTTCTCTTTTTCTTTTAATTATCCAAGATATATTTTTAATTTGTCCGCAACCCATTGCAGCTTGTATATTTGCCATTCTATAATTCCAACCAATATCATCGTGGTTAAATCTACTAATACCTTTGCCAAAACATAAATTTCTCAATGATTTACATTTTAAATAAAGTTTTTTGTCATTTGTAAGTATCATTCCACCTTCGCCTGTAGTGATATGTTTGTTTGCATAAAAACTAAATGTGCTTAGATCACCAAAACTTCCGCATTTATTTTTTTTATAAGTCTGTCCAATCATTTCAGCTGAATCTTCTATTATTTTTATATTTTTAGATTTACTAATTTTTAATATTTTTTCCATATCAACTGGGAAACCATATATGTGTGTTATTATTATTGCTTTAGTTTTTTTTGATATTTTTTTTATAACTTGTTCAGGGATCATATTCCAATTTTCAATATTCGAATCTACTAAAATTGGTTTTAATCCTAATTTTATAACGCAAAGTGCTGTAGCAATTATTGAAAAGGCAGGTATTATAACTTCATCATTTTTTTTTAAATTTAATGATTTTAAAGCGATTTCTAAAGCTCCTGTTCCACTTGAAACTGCTATTCCATATTTTTTACCAATATATTTAGAAAACACTTTTTCAAAAGTTTGAACGTAAGAACCTTCAGAAGAAATCCAACCGCTAGAAAGACATTTTTTTATATTAACTTTGTCTTCTTGAAATATTTTAGGTTTATTTACCGGAATAAAACTATTTTTTAATTTTAATTTTTTCTTCATTAATTTTATTGAATCTTATTTTATCTAATGATTTAAAAAAAGGACCTTGTTTAATTTCAATTAACTGACATTTTTTTAAAACTTTAAACCCATGAGACCCTTCATTAAGTATAATTAAATCCTCTTTTTTTAGAATTTTGCTATATAAATACTTTTTTTTATTGCTATAAAAATCAACTCTTAAAATACCATTTTTAACATATAAAACTTCCGAAGTTTTATTAATTTTTCTTAAAAAATTTTTGTGTGTATGAGGTTTAACTAAATATTTAGTTGGGTGGTTGATAAATCCAACTTGTTGTGAAAAATTTTTTGGAGAAATAAAATTAACACCTTTTTTTTTTATTTTTTTAGATTTTATTATTATTGCAAGTAATTTTTTATTATAAACAATTTTATCTATCATTAATTATCTCTTCTTAAAAAAATTGATAAAACTCTTAAAAAATAAAACATACCAAGATAAAAAAACTTAAATCCATTTGGAGCTGATTTACTCATACCAAGATCTTCGTCCCGCTTTTGAACATATGGAATTTCCGTAATTTTAAAATTCTTCTTTTTTGCATCATACAAAAACTCTATAAAAAACTCACCGTGTCCATACCCTAAAAATGTGGTTTCATTTATAACTTTTCTTTTCATTAAAAAAATTCCACTGGTAAAATCTTTAATGCCACACCTCAACAATATACTACAAAAAATATTAAAATATTTACTTGATATTGCTCTTAAAGAATTTCTATGATCTCTACCTCCACTAACATACCTTGATAAAATAACTATATCCGATTGATCATTTAAAACGTTTAACATTTCATTAAACTTAGGAATTAATTCGCTCATGTTAGTATCTAACCAGCCTACATGATCACCTGTAGCTTCAATTATACCCCTAACAAAAGCAGAGGCTAGGCCTTTTGCTTTATTTCTAATTATTAATTTTATTTTTTTATCTTGATTGATTTCATTAATAATATCTAAGGTTCCATCAGTTGAATTGTCATCAACTATAATTAATTCCAAATTTTCAAAATTCTTTTTGAGATCAAGAATTGTATTTTTAATATAATTTGCTTCATTAAATGTACAAAGAATTATTGATATTTTTGGAGACATCAAAAGTTATTTTTTTCTATCTCTAAATCGTTATCCATCATAATGGAAACGAGTTTATCTAAATTTGTCTTAACTTTATATTTAAGGATTTTTTGGGCTTTTTTAGTATCACCTACTAAAGAGACAGTTTTGCTGGGCCTTAAAAGCTTTTTATCTATTTTTAAATATTTTCTATAATCTAAACCTACATAAGAAAAACATTTTTTTACAAAATCTTTAACTGAATACTTTTTGCCTGATGCTATTATAAAAAAATCAGGTTTTTTTTGTTGTATTATTTTATGAGCTACTTCAACATAATCTTTTGCATATCCCCAATCTATTTTAGCATTAATATCCCCCAAGATTAAACTACTTTGTTTTCCATAAAATATTCTAGCTGCACTTTTTGAAATTTTTCTCGTAACGTATTCCTCAGGTCTAATTTCAGACTCATGATTATAAAAAATAGCACCATAGACTTTTAAATTAAATACATCTCTATAAAGTTTGCATGCTAGATATGCTGTAACTTTACCTAAAGCATATATACTTAACGGTGTTAGCGGTTCATTTTCATTCTGTTTTTTATTTATACTATCACCAAACATATTTGATGATAGAGGTTGAAAATATTTTGAATGTTTTGAATATTTTTTTATTATTTCAAGTAAATTAATTACTGAACTTCCTGTAACATCAAAAGAATATGTCGGTAATTCAAAACTCCAGTTTACATGATCTTGGTCTGCAAAATTATAAATTTCGTGAGGTTTGGATTTTAAGATTGCATTAGTCAAAGACACATTATCAAGTAAATCACCGTGATGAATTATAAAATTTTTATTATCAGTAATATCTTTAATGTTTTTTAAATTTCCTGTAGCTGACTTTCTGATCAGGCCATGTACAGCATAATTTTTATCGATTAATAATTTTGCCATAAAAGATCCGTCTTGACCCGTTACACCCAAAATTAATGCTCTTTTTTTTTTATTTTTTTTCATTTTATTAATTTAAATTTAGGAAAAGGTAAAATAAATTTTCCTCCTTTTTTTAACCATGCAGATTCTCTTTTTACAAATTCATTAATAAAACCCCAAGGTGTAACTAAAAAATAATCTGGATTTAATTTTCTTGCTTTCTTTTCTGAAATTATTTTTATTCCAGTTCCTATAGTAAATTTATTCCATTTTTCTGGACTTCTTTCTGCAGCATATGGAATCATTTTACTATTTAATTTATAATATTGTAATACGGTATTTCCTTTAGTAGAGGCTCCATATAAAAAAACTTTTTTGTTCTTTTTAATTTCATTAGCAATAAATTTCATTGTATTTAATCTATTTTCTTTAACTCTTTTAACAAATTTTTTCACTGAAGTAAGAATATTTTCTTTCATTAATTTAATGCTGCCTTTTTTTAACTTTCTACAAAATATTCTATAACTACCGCCGTTTATATTGTTTTCTTGAATTTTAAAAATTTCTAGACCATTATTTTCAAATAAATATTTTAGAGACTTTAATGAATAAAACTCTATATGTTCATGACATATATTTCCTAAATCATTTTTTTGTATCATTGACTTAAAGCACATTAATTGGGCAATAAATATTCCTTTTTCATCTAATGCTAGAGCAGAATCTTTTATAAATTTATTAGGATCTTCTAAATCGTAAAACATGCCTATTGCCGTTATAATTTTGGGTTTATTTAATTTTTTTCTATTTAATATATTTTTAAGTTTATTATACGACCAAAAGTCGTTGAGAACATAGTCACAATTCTTTTTTAGCTTTTTAGTCAAGTTTTTTGCTGGTTCACATCCGATTGTAGTAGTTATTTTACTATAATAACTTAACAATGTTCCGTCGTTAGCTCCTATATCAAGAACTACATCGTTCTTATTCAATTTCACATATTTTAAACTACTATTATATATATCTCTTAATCCATCTCGCATAGTTTTAGTAACTCCAGATCTATACCAATAAAATTTTTTATACATTAATTCCTGAGGGGCGATGTGAGATAATTGCAATAAAGTGCATTTTGAGCAATACATTAGTGTTAGAGGAGCTTTTATTCCGTTTTTAATTTGATTTTTATTAACAAAATTACTAACAAATAAATTTCCTAGTGAAAAGATTCTTTTTAATTTAGGATTTTTACAAAGTAAACATTTTTTAATTTTTTTAGTTCTTGGAATTTTCATTTAATTTCTCACTTGAGTAAATATAATAACTTTTATAATTAGACTTCAAAAATTCAATTAATTTATAGTTGTCAAATATTTTTCTTTTAGATTCATCAACATTAATAAGAATAAAGAATATAATTTTATTTTTATCAATAATATTTTTAATTAACTTATTAAAATCTTCTTTTTTTTTTAAAGGGTCATTAATAAAAAAGCAATCAATATCATATGCTAAAAAATTAAAATTCATAAAATCATCATTTATAATTTTAACATTGTCGTATTTTTTAAATAAATTACTACACTCTAAAAAAATAGAATTTTCGTTTTCAATTCCATAGAACGAAATTTTATTTTTTTTATTAAAAAAAAAAATTGATCTTCCTCCACCACATCCTAAATCACAAAGAGATTTAATATTATATTTTTTAATAAAATTTTGTATCTTATGTAGAAAAAAATACGGACATGGAATGTTGTCGTTGTATTTTTCATTGTTAATTATTTTAATTGAACCCTCTTTATAATTTTTAAAAAAATAAAATATTTCAAAAATAAAAATATGTAAAAAAAATCTTCCATAAGAGAAAATTATGGGGATCAATTTTAATTTGTTCATAATTAATTAAATGTTATGAAATTTTTTCTATATCACTATCAACCATTAATTTTACAAGTTCTTTAAATTTTGTTGATGGTTTCCAACCTAATTCCCTTTTTGCTTTCTTTGGATCTCCTCTAAGCTCATCAATATCTGTTGGACGAAAATATCCAGGATCAATCTTCACTAATATTTTATTGTCCTTGCTGTCGTACCCAATTTCTTTGACACCTTTTCCTTTCCATTTAATATTTATATTAATACATTTGAATGCTTCTCTAACAAAATCTCTAACTGATCTGCTTTCTCCTGTTGCAATAACATAATCGCTTGGTTTCTTTTGTTGTAGCATCATCCACATACTTTTAACGTAATCAACAGCATAACCCCAATCTCGTTTTGCATTTAAATTCCCAAGATATAAACATTTTTCTTTTTGTAAATAAATTTTAGCAACAGCTCTTGTTATTTTTCTGGTAACAAAAGTTTCTCCCCTTCTTGGACCTTCGTGATTAAACAATATCCCATTTGAAGCAAAAATGTTGTATGCCTCTCTATAATTTATCGTAGTCCAATATGAAAAAAGTTTGGAAATAGCATAGGGGCTTCTTGGTCTAAAGGGTGTTTTTTCATTTTGTGGAATATTTGTGTTTCCAAATATTTCCGATGTTGATGCTTGGTAATATTTAGTTTTTTTCTGAAGTTTAAGTATTCTTATTGCTTCTAAAATTCTTAGTGTACCAAGTGCATCTGCATTGGCTGTATATTCTGGTGTTTCAAAACTTGTGTGCACATGAGATTGAGCAGCTAGATTATAAATTTCATCAGGTTTGGTTGATTGAATAATTCTAAGCAAATTACTCGAATCTGTTAAATCTCCATAATAAGGAATAAACTTATTCTTAAATTTTTTTATATTGTAAATATGATCTATTCTTTGAGTATTAAAAGAGGATGATCTTCTTTTAACACCTATTATTTTATAACCTTTTTCTAATAATAAATCTGTAAGATGAGATCCGTCTTGACCTGTAACACCAAGTATTAATGCAGTTTTTGGCATTTAGATCTTATACACAATAATCGCGTGGATATAAATAAATTTTTACAAGTTGGAACGAAAATTAATTGGTAACTCACTTTTATCAAAAAATTTCAATAATTTTTTATTAGAATCATTATAAATTAGTTCTAAGTCATTAAATTTTTGAGCCACTTTACCTTTTTTTAAACTATGTTCTAAATCATAGTTATTTGACTTGAATAAAAATTTTATAATTTTTGTTATTAAATGATTATGATTTTGAAGGGTTTCTCTAATTTTAAGCCAACTAATATATTTAAAAGGTAAAATAAATTTAATAAGTTTATTAATAATTTTGAATAAAATAAAATCTGATTTTATTAATGGTTTAGGTTGAGAATAAGGAATGTTAAAATTAAAAAAACTAACAAATTTTTCAAATAAAAAAATGAATCTAATCGATTCATCGCTAAGGGATTTGTTTTTTTTTAAAGAATTTATTCCAAATTCTTCAAAATAATTTATAAATTTTTCTGTTAAAAGATTTGATTTATCCGTATTTCCATTTACGAAATTTATAATTTTGAAATATTCTTTATTTCTTTTTTTAGATTCATTCAAATTTTCTGCAAATAATATTAAGCAATTTTCTTTTCCAAAAATTTTAAAGTAAGTTTCCATAAAAAAATATAAATTTAATCCTGTTGGATTTAACCATGGTAAAGATTTGTTTCTTTTATATGGATCAAAACCTTTTCTAAAATCATTTTTTTTAATTTCATTTATTTCATTATTAGTAAGGATAAAATCATTAAGATCTTGGATATACCTTTGTTGAAACGCAGATCTGTATTGAGACAGAACTAAATTTAATTGATGTCTTATTACCAAGATAATTTTAGCATCTGGAAATATTTTTTTAATAGTTTCAGATCTGTACAAAAAATCTTTTTCAATTTCAGGAACATTCCATTGTGATGTGGACATTGTTCCGTTGCTGATTACAATATCTTTATTATCTTTATTTTCATTATTTATTTTGTCTTTAATATCTTTAATAATTTCGTCATTTATATTAATTTCTTTATTTAAAATTTGGTAAATTGAATCAACGATATTATTATTTTCGCCACTTAAGAAAAGTTTAATATTTCCATTTTTTTCTAAAAAAGGAAAAAAAAAAGATCTAAAAAATGTTCCAGCACATTTCGATAGTCCTGTATGTAAAAAAATCCTCATATAATATTTTTACCAAAGAGGATAAATATCATCGTCAGAATCTTGTTTTTTTTTATTTATCCAAATTTTATAAATTAAGGCTAATAAAATTATAATTACTAAAACTATAATTACTTTTTCCATATTTTCTAAATAACACTTATTTTTATATGATTCCAGTTATCCTGAGTCCCATTCTAATTGCAACAAAAAGTACTAAAAAAGCTGTCACTAAAGCCAAAACATGGGTAGGGAGAATTTTTAAATTAAGAAAATTTCCTATTTGCCCGCCTATAAAAACTGCTAATATCAAATACCAATAGTTTGATATTTCCTTTAAAATATCATTTTTTGTAAGTTGTCCGATTATTCCTGAAATTGAATTTATTAAAATAAACATTGAAGCTGTTGTCACTATGTGTTTTGGTTTTGCAGCTCTAATTAAAAAAAGTATTGGACTCAAAAAAATACCTCCACCAATTCCCACAACTCCCGAAATAAATCCTAAAACCCCACCTATTAAAATTGATGTAGTCTTTGAAATTTTTTTATAGCTTGATTCCTTATCATCGTATGATTTGAAATTAAATAATAATAAAGTTCCTGCTGCCATTAATATAAAAAATAATATGATCTCAAATAACTTTTTTTCTATCGTTAAAGATCCTCCGATATAAGCTAATGGAATTGAGCCGATTAAGTATGGAGTAAGTAACTTTAAATTTAAATTTCCCGCTCTTATGTAATTAAAACAATTTCCTGATACTACGATAATATTACATGTTAATGCTATAATTGGAAAAATAGTGTAAGAAACACCCCAAATTAAAAGTAAGGCTAAATAAGTAGAGCCTCCACCAAAGCCAACGCTTGAATATAATACCGCCGTGACTAAAAATAAAGTTGCCAATAAACCCATCGTTATTTATCTTACCAACATAGTTATGCAAGTAAATATAGCATTGTTAACCATTACTGATACTCGAACTTTAGAAAATGATAAATCGGGTGGAATTTTAGTAAAAAAAATAGCTGAACAAAAACATAAATTGGTTGATAGAAAAATTGTTAAAGATAATAAAGACGAAATAAAAAAAATTATACTTGATTGGACCAAAAAAAAAGAAATTGATGTAATTATTACAACTGGAGGTACTGGATTAACTGGTAGAGATATTACTCCGGAAGCCTTAGATGAAATAGCTGATAAAAAAATAACTGGTTTTGGAGAACTCTTTAGACAATTAAGCTACAAAACGGTAGGCACGTCTACCTTACAATCAAGAGCTTGTGCGATTTTAAAAAACGGTAAATATATTTTTGCGCTTCCAGGTTCATCTGGAGGTGTGACTGATGCTTGGGAAATGATCTTAAAGTATCAACTAGATATTACTCACAAACCTTGTAATTTTGTAGAACTGATTCCAAGATTAAAAGAAAAATAATTTTATGAAATTAAATGCAGTAAGAGCTATGTTAATTGTATCTTTAATAATAATTCTTTTTTATATTTTAGGATTATTTTTACCAATAATTAAAAATACAAAACAATCGACTATAAAAAATTCTTATTTAACTGAATTTACTGCTTAAAATTATTTTTGATATTTCTCTTTCCATTCGTTGTAGGACATTCCGTATACATGTTTTCTAGCTTCAGGATCCGAAATTTCTATTCCTTTTTTTTTTGCTTCTTCACGATACCATTTTGATAGGCAGTTTCTGCAAAAACCAGCTAAGTTCATTAAATCAATATTCTGAACATCTTTTCTTTCTCGTAAATGTTGTATCAATCTTTCAAAAGCTGCTGACTGTAATTCTTTTTTTGTAGTGTCGTTCATAATAGGATTTATTATATACTATTTTATAAATTATGAAACTTTCAGGATCTTATAAATTAAAATTAAATAAAGAAAGCGTCTGGAAAGCTCTTAATGATCCAGATATTTTAAAACAATGCATACCTGGGTGTGAAAGCTTTGATAAAAAAGACGAAACTCATTTTAATGTTACAGCTACCAATCAGATAGGTCCTATGAATGCTACTTTTACTGGAGATGTTAGTTTAACAAATATAAAAGAAAATGAGAGTTATACTCTTTCTGGCGAGGGTCATTCTTCTGTAGGATTTGCAAATGGAACAGCTGAGGTTAAACTAGCAGAAGTAAATGGGGAAACCACTTTAACTTATGATGTAAACATCAATGTTGGTGGAAAAATAGCTCAATTAGGTTCAAGATTAATTAATGGTGTAGCCAAAAAAATGTCAGATTATTTTTTTGGTAGATTTGCTGATATTATAGCGCCAATAACAAAAAATGTTGAATTTGAAAATACTACAAGCGTGGAAGGTACTACTAATATTAAAGTTGTTGCAGAAAAAAGAGTAAAAGAATTAAAATCAAATTTTTTAAACAGGTATATATACTCTATAATTACAATTTTAATTCTACTTTTAGTTGCAATTTTTTATTTTGTTTCACGTTAAATTCTTGTTGATCTATTGCTCGTATTAAGTTCTAATAATTGCGTTATCGGTATTGTTTTTACTATGGGGGATAAAAATGACGCAGGTAAGTCTGAAAGTAAATGGAAAAAAAGTATCAAAAGAAATTGATGATACGACGCTTTTATCGGATTTTTTAAGAAATAATTTAACTTTAACAGGAACACATGTTGGTTGTGACACTTCACAGTGTGGTGCATGTGTCGTGCATTTAAATGGAGATTCTGTAAAAAGTTGTACAACATTGGTAGCAGATTGCGAAGGTGCTGAAATAACTACTATTGAAGGTCTCGCAAAAAATGGAAAATTACATCCAATGCAAGAAGCTTTTAAAAAGCATCATGGTTTACAATGTGGTTTTTGTACACCTGGTATGGTCATGAGTGCTGTGGATTTAATACATAAAAACAAAAATGCCAACGAAAAGGAAATAAGAGATTGGCTAGAAGGTAATATCTGTCGTTGTACGGGTTATCAAGGGATTGTAGCAGCTGTAAAAGATGCTGCTTCCAAGATGTAAAGGGGAAAGACTATGGCAAATTTAGTAGGTGCAAGAATAGAAAGAAAAGAGGATAAAAAATTCCTTACAGGTAAAGGCAGATACACTGCTGATATAACTTTACCAAATCAAACTTACGCCTATTTTATTCGCTCTCCGCACGCAAGAGCTAAAATTACTAAAGTAGATACTTCTAAAGCTATGAAAGCTCCAGGAGTAATAGATATTTTTACAGGTGACTGTGTTGTTAAAGATAAAGTCGGAGGATTAATATGTGGCTGGAAAATTGTAAGCCAGGATGGAAAAGATATGAAATGTCCACCTCACCCTGTTCTAGCAAAAGA
>CEUZ01214853.1_pt1 | contig 23570 bp, 17 predicted proteins | sample 361511 | NCBI WGS metagenome assembly CEUZ01 (sample SAMEA2622822, study PRJEB7988) | marine metagenome | biome: marine biome (ENVO:00000447); feature: surface water layer (ENVO:00002042); material: "saline water (ENVO:00002010), including plankton (ENVO:xxxxxxxx)" | depth 5 m | reverse complement strand
AACAAAATTATAGATCAACTCAAAATATACTTAGTGCTGCTTCAGGATTGATTTCAAAAAATAGTGATAGACTTGGAAAAAAATTATGGACAGACAGCCAAGACGGAGAATTGGTAAAGCTGACTTGTTATAAAAATGGAAAAGAAGAAGCAACTGGAATTAGTGACATTATCGAGCAAAACTTAAAAAAAAAATACTCATTAAATAATATATCTATACTAGTAAGGGCCATTTTCCAGACTAGAGAGTTTGAAGAAAGATTTTTAAAAATAGGAATGGGATATCGTGTAATTGGAGGTACAAAGTTTTATGAAAGAGCTGAAATTAAAGACAGTATAGCTTTTTTAAGAATAGTTAATCAAAGAAATGATGATTTAGCGTTTGAAAGAATCATTAACGTACCAAAAAGATCTATAGGTGATGGAGCTGTAAAACAATTGCATGATTGGGGAAGAAAAAATAAAAAGTCCTTAGAAGATTCTGCAATTGAACTTTTGCAACTAGATAAAATTAAACCGAAAACAAAATTAGGATTAATAAAAATTTTAAACATGTTTAATAAATGGAGAAGTGACTTAAAAAATAAAAAACATTATGAACTAATGGAAATCATATTAGATGAGTCAGGCTATTCTAAAATGTTAAAAGATAAAAAAGATTTGGAAAGTGAAGGAAGGCTAGAAAATTTAAAAGAATTAATTAGAGGAATGCATGACTTTGATAATTTGCAAAGTTTTTTGGAGCATGTAGCATTAGCTACATCAATTGATCAAGATTGGAAAGGACAAAAAGTTAATTTGATGACTATGCATGCTGCGAAGGGCCTAGAGTTTGATGCTGTTTTTTTACCAGGTTGGGAAGAAGGTTTATTCCCTCACCAAAAATCTTTGGAAGAAAAAGGAGATTTGGCTCTAGAAGAAGAAAGAAGACTTGCTTACGTAGGGTTAACAAGAGCAAAAAAAGAATCTTTTATTTCTTTTGTGAATAACAGAATGTACAGGGGTGATTGGGTTGACTCTTTGGTTTCAAGATTTATAGATGAACTTCCTGAAGAAAATATCGAAAAAAGGGAAGTTGAAGAAAATAAAACTGAGGATTTCTTTTTTGATCAAGATGTTGATTATAACGAAGGCATAAGAAGCCCGGGTTGGGCTAGACTACAGAGAAAAAAATTAAAAAGAATTAAATGATTAAAAAAAGAATTCAACAACTAAGAAGTCAGTTTAATCAATTTAACATTGATGGATACATAATTCCAAAAAACGATGAATTTTTTTCTGAATACGCTGCAACAAACCGCTTAAAAATTATCTCAAATTTTACTGGCTCTGCTGGATTGGCAATTATTTTAAAAAGAAATAATTTTTTGTTTGTTGATGGAAGATACACGATTCAAGCAAAACAAGAATCTGGCAAGCTATTTAGGATAATCGAAATTCATAAATATTTACCAAAAAATATTATCAAAAATTTAACTCTTGGATTTGACCCCAGCTTACATACGCGAAGACAATTAAATACATATTTTGGTAACTCTTTAATATTAAGACAAATAGACAAAAACTTAATTGATAAAATTTATAAAGAAAAAAATTCTAAAATAAAAACTTTTTTTTCTTTGGATGATAAAGTTGCTGGAGAATCTTTTAAATCAAAAATAAATAAAATAAGAAATATATTAAAATCAAACAAAGCAGATTACTTGTTTGTAAGTGCGCCTGAAAATGTTGCTTGGGCGCTAAATATTAGAGGATCAGATAATCCAAATAGCCCCATACCTAATTGTCGATTAATAATTGGGAGGAAAAAAGAATTATATTTAATTTCAAAAAAAGAAAAAGCTTTAAAAATAGTTAAAGATAAAAAGTTATCAAAACAGCAAATAATAAATCCTAAAAAATTTGAGCCTTTAATTAAAAAACTAAAAGGAAATAAATTTATTATAGATCCTTTGTCTTGTTCAATTATTAACGAAAACATAATTAAATCAAAATTTCTGATAATTAACAAAAATGATCCTTGTTATAAATTAAAATCAATTAAAAATTTTTCTGAAATTAAACACATGATTAATGCGCATATTGAAGATGGTCTTGCATTAACTAAATTTATCTTTTGGATGAAGAATATTAATAAAAAAAAAATAACTGAAATAGATTCACAAAAAAAATTAGAAAAATTTAGAAAATTAAATAAAAATTATTTATTTCCTAGTTTTAATACTATTGCCGGTGCAGGATCAAATGCAGCTCTTCCACATTATCAAGCAACAAAAAAATCTAATAAAATTATAAAAAAAAATGACATTTTTTTATGTGATTCAGGTGGACAATATAAATTTGGAACAACAGATGTAACAAGAACTATTTGTTTTTCTAAACAAAAAAATTCTATCAAAAATATATTTACAAAAGTATTAAAAGGACATATCGCTGTTGCCACAACCAATCTAAAAAAATTTAACACCGGAAAAAAAGTAGATATCAGAGCTCGAAAATTTTTAAAGCAAGATGGACTTGACTACGAGCATGGAACTGGTCACGGTGTAGGTTTTTTTTCCAATGTACATGAAGGACCTCAATCCATAACTAAAATTAATAATGTTAAGCTTGAAAAAGGAATGATTGTTAGCAATGAACCCGGGTATTACAAAAAGGGACATTATGGAATTAGAATAGAAAACTTAGTTTATATAAAAAAAATTAATAAAAAATTACATTTTGAAAATTTAACACTGGCACCAATTGAAAAGGACTTAACAAATTTTAAACTTTTAAATAGCAAAGAACAAACTTACTTAAATAATTATCACAAAAAAGTTTATAGAAATTTAAGCCCTCGTTTAAATTTAACTGAAAAAAACTGGCTCAAATCATTTATAATTTAAAAATTTTGTTCCACTCTTCTTCTGTGAAAATTTTTATACTAAGATTTTTTGCTTCGTTAATTTTTCTGTTAGTTGGTTTAGAATTGCCAACCACCAAATAATTTAATTTTTTGCTTACTGAACCTAAAATTTTTCCTCCTTCTTTTTCTGCCAAAGCTTTTGCTTCCGCTCTACTCATTTTGTTTAGGCCTCCTGTAAACATAATTGTTTTACTATAAAAAATTCCAGATTTACTAATTTTAAAATCTGAAATATTTAATTTTTTAACTAAGTTGGAAACTGTGTTTAGATTATTAGAATTAGAAAAGAATATTTCTAATGAATCAACTTGAGTCTTACCAATACCATCTAGTTCTAAGAGATTTTCTAAAATTTTTTTTCTTTTTTCTTTATTAAAAATATCCTCAAATTTTTTTATACTTACAAAATATTTTGCTAATGTTTTTGCATTTTCTTGTCCAATATGTCTTATTCCTATTGCAAAAATTAATTTATCCAATGATATTTTTTCAGATTTTTTAATGGCATTTTTCAAATTTGTAGCTGATAAATCTCCCCAGCCATCTAAACAAGAAATTTTTTTGAAATCTAAATTAAATATATCCGCTGGATATTTTATCAATTTTAAATTCCAAAAATTTTGAATTATTTTCTTTCCAAAACCATCAATGTTTAATGCTTCTTTCGAAACAAAATGTTTTAATTTTTCACGTAAAATTTCTTTACAATCAAATTTAAGGTCTGGACATCTTGTCACTGCTTCCTTCTTTTTTGTCGTATAGTTAAATTCTTTTATTGTTTTTGATCCGCATGAAGGGCATTTGTTTGGAAAATTAAATTTTTTAGCATTTTGTTTTCTTTTTTCCTTATTTACATACAAAACTTGAGGAATAACATCCCCTGCTCTTTGAATGCACACTGTATCTCCTACCCTAATATCTTTTCTAATTATTTCATCCTCATTGTGAAGTGTTGCATTTGAAACGACCACTCCTCCAATATTAACTGGTTCTATTTTTGCAACTGGAGTCAAAGCCCCAGTTCTTCCAACTTGGATTTCTATATTTTTAATTATTGAAAATCCTTTTTCTGCAGAAAATTTGTGAGCAATTGCCCACCTTGGTGAGTTAGAAACAAAACCTAATCTGTTTTGTAACTTTAAATTATCTACTTTGTAGACTAGTCCATCTAAATCATAGTCAATATTTGATCTTTGTTCTTCAATTTTTTTGTAATTTTTTTCTATGTCCTCAATTGTATTTAAAAGTGTATTAAGTGAATTTGTAATAAAACCCCATGATTTTAATAATTTTAAATATTCAGATTGTCTTTCAAAATTTTTTGGCTCCACATTGCCAAATGCGTATGCCACAAATTTTAAAGGTATTTTTTTTGTTTCATTGGGATCCTTTTGTCTTAGAGAACCTCCTGCTGCATTTCTTGGATTAGCAAATTGTTTTGAAATTTTTTTGAAATCAGATTTAGAAATATAAACCTCTCCTCTAACATCTAAAACTTTGGGGAAATCTGATTTATCAATTTTTTTTGGTATATCTTTAATTGTCATAAGATTATTAGTTATATCTTCTCCAATTTTTCCATCACCACGAGATAGACCAAGTTTAAAAATTCCATCAATATATTTTAATGATGCCGAAATACCGTCAATCTTTGGCTCTGCTGAAAAAACTATTTTTTCGGAATCTTTTATATTTAAAAAATTTTTAATTTTTTTTAAAAAATCTTTTATATCTTCTTTAGAAAAAGCATTTGAAAGCGATAACATTGGAATATCATGTGCAATTTTTTTAAATTTACTTGATGGTGTATAACCAACCTTGCTACTTGGTGAGTTTTTATTTTCTAAATATTTATATTTTTTTTCAAGATCTAAAATTTCTTGTTTTATTTCGTCATAATTTTTATCTGAAATAATTGGATTATCGTGTTTAAAATAAGCTTTGTCGTATTTTAATAATTCGCTTATTTTTTTTAAGTAGATTTTCTCAATTTCTTTTCTTGGCATTTAGATATTATTCGAACAGACTTTTTATCTTTCTTCTTATTAAACCTAATTCTTTTTCCTTTTTTATTTTCTTAGGCTTATATTTTCTATTAAATACCTTATAGCTTCTTTCGTACCACTCGCCTGATCCATAATTATATCCTAATATAGATGCTGCCTTTGTAGCTTCATCCACGAGTCCTATTCTATAATAAACCTCAACAAGTCGATGCAAAGCTTCTTCTACAAAAATAGTTCTATCATATCTTTCTACAACTACTTTTAATCGATTAAGTGCTGGTATCCATTTTTTTGTCTTCATGTAGTATCTAGCTATTGACATCTCTTTTGCAGCCAATTGATCAATGATTAAATCTATTTTAAAACGTGCGTCAGTAGCATAATCAGTTTCAGGATAGGCAGTTACAATAAATTCAAATTTTTCTTTAGCTTTTATAAGAGGTTTCAAATCTTTTTTTTCATCTAAAATTTGTTCGAAGTAACACATAGCAATAAGATAATGGGCGTAAGGTATATTCCTGTCAGCTGGATAATTATTAATGTGTCTCTCTAGATTAAAAATACTTTCAGAATAAGCATTTCTCGCATAATGAGAATAACCAGTCATTAAACTTGCTTTGGCTGCCCATTCACTTTGGGGCAATAAACTTTCTGCTTCTTTAAATTTTTTTCCAGCATAATATGCATCTCCCTTTTTAAGGGCATCAACTGCTTCTTTATATACGTTGATCATAGATTCTTCATCGTTTGGTTCTGAAACTAATGAAATTTCATTTTTTTTTGAACAAGAAAATAATAAAAAAATTGAAAATAATAGAATTAATAAATTTTTAAGCATTTAGATAAAATATCATTTTATCAAAGTATTTATTTATTACAATTTTCTTAAATAAGATTTATTTAAGCATTAACGGCTGCAGGTCTTAAGTATGCGCTATTTTTAAGGTCTTCTTGTTTTCCTTCAAAAGTTACGAATTCCCAATTTGATTTATTTGATAAAAACTCTTTAAGCAAAACGTTTGTTAATAAATGTCCTCCTTGTGAAGTTTTAATGTGACCAAATATTCTATATCCTGACAACATTAAATCACCTAGGCAGTCTAAAATTTTATGATCCACAAATTCATTTCTATGTCTAAGTCCATCTTCATTTAAAATTCTATTTTCTTTTACAACTATTGCATTTTCTAACGAGCCTCCTTTGGCTAGCCCCATACTTTTAATTTGATCTATATCTTCGTATAAGCAAAATGTTCTTGAATTATATATTGTTGTTAAATCTCCATTACTCATTTTAAATTCTTTTCTACGAGTCCTAATTAGTGAATTCTTGTATACTATTTCAAAATCAATTATCAAATCTTTTAAGAGTGGCTCAATTGAGATATTTTTATGTCCGTCTTTTACTGAAACTTTTTTAAGAACTTTTATATATTTTCTTAAAGATTTTTGTTCTTCAGTACCAACTGATTTTATTGCTTCTACAAAATCAAAAGATGAACCATCCATTATTGGAACTTCTGGAGCGTCAATCTCCACTAAAATATTATCAATACCTTCTCCGTAAAAAGCTGCCATTAAATGTTCAATTGTAGAAACAGAAACTCCATGCGAATTTTGTATTCTAGTACAAAGCACCGGTGAGTTAACATTTTTATAACTTGCTTCAATAATATTTTTATCATTACTAATATCTGTTCTTTTAAAAATAATTCCCGTGTTAATTTCGGATGGCTTTAAAAAAATGTTTGCTTTTATACCGTTATGGAGACCTACTCCCTCTAGTTGTATAGAATCTTTTATTGTTTTTTGTGAATTTGACAACATGAGAATTTTATACAAAAAGTAAAAAAATCTTGGAACACAAATTATGTTACCAAAGAATACAGTCGAATTTTATCTGCTTTAACTAAAAATTTTTGCAAAAAAACCTTTTTTTTGTGCGTATTTACCTGTTTTTTCAGGTATAGCCTCGGTTTCCCAGCCATCTTTAATTAATTTAAATGCGCCAAGGCATGAGGAAAGACTTTCTTCGCTTTCATTTGTAATTTTTTTATTATTTATTTTTAACACTTCAGATCCAAAAAAATTATTGCAATAAACATCGATGTTATCAAAACATGAACCAACGCCAGTAACAAAAATTTTTATCCCAAAAATTTCTTTTGAATTTGCTAACAAAATATTTTTCTTAATCATTTCTAAAATTTCGTTAATTCTTGCTTCAATTATATTTATAATTAAAGATTTACTTATTTTTCTATAATTTGATTGAGTAAAATAAGTTTCTTTTAGATAATTATCTTTATCAAAAAAATTATCATTATTATTTTCAAATAAAAAATTAAATTTTTTAATTATAAGGTTTGATTCTTCCATTGTTAATGAACAAACCTTAGAAACATCTTTTGCTATATGGTTTGTTCCAATGGGTAAAGTCATCAAATTTATTAAAGCCAAATTTTTAAATAGAGCAAAACTTGTTTTTTCAAATCCTAAATCGATCAATATTGCGCCATTTTGTAAATCTTTATGATTTAATAATTCCACAGCAAGAGCAAATGTACATGAAATATATCTTTCAATTTCAATATCACAATCAATAAATGCTTGGTTAATATTTTTTATATTATTTTTTGGCATTGTAATAAATGTCATTTCGTGACTAAGATAATCTGCATAAACGTCTATTGGTTCTTCGAAAAAAGTTTTTCCATCCACAATATAATTGTGGTTAAAAATGTGAATGATCGATTGTCTATCATCATTTAATGTAACCTGTTTTTTGGCTTCTTTAAGCAGAAACTCTATATCTTCTTTATGAACTTTTGATCCATTAATTTTTCTATCCTTCGAAAGTTTTGTGCATAAAAATTCGGGTTGATCGATTACTACGTTAATTTTTTTTAAAGTCACCTCTGCTTTTTTTTCAGCGTCACTTATGCATGATCTTATTGCTTTAGAAGCCTTAGATAAATTTATTATTACCCCATTATGAATGCCTTCTGAAAAATTTGTTGAACTTGATAGGATTTGAGCTTGATCATCATTATCAATAGTAAAAATAACGCATTTTATTTTTACATTTCCAAGTTCTATTATTCCAATTAGATCTTCGGATGTCATTATTCTACTACTATCTTACCCTGTATCCTTAAATCAATAACTTTATAATTTTTAAAATCTTTACGATTTAATAATTCAACAGACTGTTGAATCGCTTCTTTTCTTTTATCTGCAGGAAATTTTATAAGTTTGTCATCACGAAGTTTAATATCCCATCGGTTGATTTGAAAATAATAATAATTTTCTATTTTATTGCTTGGGAAGTTATTATTATTAAGTTGGTCAAAAAAAGTTAAAAAATCTTTCTCAGCTCCTTTGCCTAAAATATTAGGCAAATTTTTTTCAAATATATCTTCGTCATATGAAATTAAATTAGATGATGAATCTATTACATATTTTTTTTCATTTTTAAAAATTATCGCTAAAGGTTTCGTTTCATGAATTGTTAAAATTATAGTGCTTGGATATTTTTTTTTGACCTCTATTCTTTCCAAAAAATTAACTGATTCTAAAGGTTTTTGAAAATCATAATCTTTGATCAAAATTATATTTTTTTTATATAGATGATTTAATTTACTTAATATATCCTTTTTTTTTATTTTGTAATTATTAGTAATCTCTATATTTTTGATCTTAAAAAAAAAATCTTTCTCTGTCTCTGTAAAATTTATTGTATTAGGTGTGTAAGTCGTTAAAAAAATTAATATAAAAAATAATGAAATTATTTTATAAAATCTTTTCATCTATTAATGCTAGCTTCATTCGTCATCCAAACAACTAAATCATCAAAATTTATTCCATAATATCTTGCTATCTCTGGAACTAGTGAAAGATTTGTCATTCCGGGTTGCGTGTTGATTTCTAATAAATAAAATTTATTTTTAAAAAATCTAAAATCAGACCTTGTAACGCCTCTGCAACCCAATAGATCATGGGCTTTTTTTGCTATTCTTAAAGCTTCTTTATACTTTTTTGACGAAATTGGAGCTGGCATTATATGCTTAGTGTTAGCTTGATTTGAATACTTAGCTTTGTAATCATAAAACTCTCTTTTTGGAACAAGTTCAATGGCTCCAATACCTTTGCTGCCTTTTACAGCCACCTGAATTTCCCTGCCAGGGATGTACTCTTCTGCTATTATTCTGTCATATTTTTTCATCAATTTTTTATATTTTTTTTTAAAATGAATCTTATTTTTACATATATAAACACCAAGACTGGAACCCTCGTTTATAGGCTTAATAACCAATGGAAATTTGATTTTTTTAAATTTATTTATATTAGAATTTTTATTTAGTATAGAATATTTTGGTGTTCTTAAATTGTTTTTATTAAATATAATTCTAGATAATTCTTTATCCATTGCTAAACTAGATGGTACAACTCCTGAATGAGTATACGGAATTTTTAATGCTTCCAGTATACTTTGCACAAATCCATCTTCTCCAAATTTTCCATGAAGCGCGTTAAAAACTATTTTAGGTTTAAGTTTTTTTAGCTTATCTACAAATTTACCTTTTGCATCCAATTTTTTTACTGTGTAACCTTTTTTCTTTAAAGCTTTAAGGCATGCACTCCCCGTTAAAAAACTTATTTCTCTTTCACCTGACAATCCCCCCATCAAAACAACTATTAAATTTTTCATTTCTTTTTACCGATAATTTGTATTTCTAATTCTAATTTTATTCCTGTTTTATCAAAAACTTTTTCTTTTACTTTGTGAATCAAGCTTTCTAAATCTTCTGATCTAGCATTTCCTTTATTAACAAAAAAATTACAATGTTTATCAGAAATATAAGCATCTCCTACAGCGAATCCTTGACATCCAGAATCTTTTATTAACTTCCATGCTTTGTTATTTTGTGGATTTTTAAATGTACTTCCGCAAGTTTTAATTTTTGAGGGTTGGTCTTGTTTTTTTTTATTAATTAACAAGTCTATTTTTTTTTTAATATTTTCCTTTATATCTTTCTTGCCTTTAAATGTAGCACTTATGAAAATTAGGTTTGGATCTAAATTACATCCTCTATAAGAAAATTTTATATTTGAAGAGTAAACTACTCTCATTTTTCCATCAAAATCCATAACTTGTACAGATAGTAATATTTTAGAAATATCTTCACCGTAACAGCCTGAGTTCATTCTTATTCCCCCACCAATTGAGCCTGGTATACAAGAAAGAAATTCAAAACCGGAAAGAGAATTTTCTAGTGCAAAATTTGAAACAGCCTTATCTAAAATAGAAGAACCTGCTACAATCGTATTTTCATCAAATAAAGATACATGTGCAAAAGGTTTCCCAAATTTAATAATAATTCCATCAAAACCACCATCTCTGATCAATGTATTTGATCCAGCTCCCAAAACTTTAATTTTATCAAATCCTTTAATAGCTTTTAGAAAAGCAGATAATTCAAATAAATCTTTTGGTTTAAATAATATTTTTGCAGGCCCTCCCAAATTAAACCAAGAATGTTTTGAAAGACTTTCATTAAAAAGTATTTTGCTAGAGATTTTTTTCTCTAATTCTTTAACCTGTGAAATTAAATTCATTTTATTTCTTCACCTATTTCTTTAATCCAATTTGAAATGCTGCCGGCACCTAAACAGATAATCATTTCATTTTTATATAAATTTTGCTTAAAGTAATTTTTTAACTCATTTTTATTTTCAACATTTACAACTTGAACTTTAGATTTAACTGATATTAATGTTGAAAAATTTTTTTGACTAAAATTATATTTTTTCTTTTCTCCTGCAGCGTAAACTGGACAGAGAACCACTAGACTGCTACTACCAAAAGACATAGCAAAATCATTTTTTAGAAATTTGACTCTAGAATATCTGTGAGGTTGAAATACACAAATTATTTTTCTCTGTTTGTACACTTCTCTCGCGCTATTTATTACTGCTTTAATTTCAGTTGGATGATGAGCATAATCATCATAAAAATCTCTTTCACCTAAAGAAAATACTTTGGTAAATCTTCTCTGAATTCCCAAAAAATTATTTAATGCTTTTTTAATTTTATTTATTTTAATGCCAAGATTTAATGCAATTACTATTGAAGCTGTGGTATTTCTAATATTATGATCACCTATAAGATTTATTTTTATATTTTTTATTGTACTGCTAATTTCTCCGGTAAACTTCAATTTTAAATCAAAAATTGAATAATTTGTATTCCTTTTTACATTAGTAATTTGATAATTTGCTTTTCCATTAAAACCATAAGTTAAAAAGTTATTAGTTTTACATTGTCTTAATAGGCCTTTGAGATTTTTATCATCAATACAAATAACTGATTTTCCAAAGGAAGGTGTTTTATCAATAAAAGAGCAAAAACTTTTTTTTAACTTTTTAAAATTCTTATAAAAATCTAAATGTTCTTTATCAACATTCGTCACAATTGAATAAGTAACTGGTAGTTTTAAAAAACTTCCATCTGATTCGTCTGACTCGATAACTGCCCATTCTCCTTTACCTAACTGAGCATTATTTTTAAGAGAATTAATAACTCCCCCATTAATAACTGTAGGGTCCAAACCACATTCAACTAAAATATTTGCAACCAATGAAGTGGTAGTTGTTTTTCCATGAGAACCTGTAATAACAATATTTTTTTTTAAAGCTACAATATTAGCTAGCATTTCTCCTCTTTTAAAAACGGGTAACTTTTTTTGCTTAGCTTTTATTAGTTCTTTGTTATTTTTTTTGATTGCTGAAGAAATAACAATCATTGTAGCCTTTTTTAAATTTTTTTGGTTGTGTCCAAAAAAAACTTTAATACCAGTTTTAACTAGTCTATCGGTATTTTTGTTTTTACCTAAATCACTTCCCTGTACTTTAAAACCCATATTATTCATAATTTGGGCTAAACCACTCATTCCAATTCCGCCAACCCCTATAAAATGAATTACCTCATTATTAGCAATATTAATTTTCATTTTTATACAAAATCTTTAATTAATTTTTCTATATTATTATAAACATTTTTATTTTTATTTTTTTTCATATTTTTGCGAATATTTACTAACTCATTTTCATTTTTTATATTTTTTATAATTAAATTAAACAAGTTTTCAGCATTACAATTGTCTTGTTTGATAATCCAGCAACAACCTCTTTTTTCATAATATTTGGCGTTTAAATATTGATGATTATCTATCGAATTTGGAAGTGGTATTGCAACAAAAGGTGTTAAAGCATGTATTAGCTCTTCAGTTGTTGATGCTCCGCATCTTGTTATTGCCAAATCAGAAGATAAAATTAATTTAAATATATCTTCTTCAAATTCAAAAATATAATTTTCAATATTATTTTTCTCATAAAAGTTAATTATTTCATTTTTTTGTTTTTTTAAACACTGTTGATAAACTTTTATCTTGTTCCCTGCTTCTTTAAGCATCTTTATTACAGGAGGTATAACATTTCCAAAAATTTCTGCACCTTGGCTACCTCCTAGGATCAGAATAGAAAAAACTCCTTTTTTATTATATTCACAATTTTCTTCAAAATTAAGAATATTTTTATTTAGTATAGATCCAACAAAATAAGTTTTATTTTTATATTTTTCAGTAAAGTTTTCTTTTATATCTTTAGAACACAAGATTCTTTTTGCAAAAAATGATAAGTATTTATTTGCTCTACCTAAAATAGCATTATTTTCATAAATTACTAATGGTAAATTAAAAAACTTAGAGACCAAAGAAATTGGAAAAGAAACATATCCTCCCAAACCAAAAATTAGATTCGGTTTTTCTTTTTTTAAAATAAAAATTGATCTGACTAAGCTATATAAAATTATGAAAAAAGATAAAATTTTTTTAAAAAAATTTTTATTAGTGAAAGTTTCTACATTTAAAACATGTACTTTGTATTTTGTGCTATTTTTTATAAAATTTTTGCCTCTTTTGTCTGTTACTAACAAAACCTCATATCCATTTTCTGAAAAATAATCCATAAGATGTAACGCTGGAAACAAATGACCTCCCGTACCTCCTGCTGAAAAAATTATTTTTTTATTCATTTTTAATATCTAATGGAGTCCTTTCTAGTAAAGTTTAAAATAATTCCTGCTATTATTGAACTACCAATCAAAGAAGAACCTCCATAACTTAAAAAAGGTAGTGTCATTCCGGTAGTTGGCAAGAGTCGGGTATTAACTCCAATATGAATAAATGTCTGGATAATTAAAAGAGATGTAAGACCAACCAAAGAAAGTTTGATAAATTCATTTTCTTCTGAAAAAACTTTGTTTAAAACTTTATAACCAATAAATAAAAAAATAATTACTGTAAACAAAACAAATATCGCTCCGAATTCTTCAGAAATTACAGCTATTATATAGTCAGTATGTGCTTCGGGTACTTTATCTTTTAAAATACCTTCTCCCATCCCTTGGCCTGTTAAACCTCCTTGTTTTATAGCATCTAATGCTTTTTGTGATTGAAAATTGTCACCAACATTTGGATCTAAAAAAGTTTTAATTCTTAAAAACACATATCCAAATTTTTCTGGCAAGAAAAATACAAGTAGTGCAATAATACTTAAAAAAATAATACCCAATATAGTTAAAATAATCATATTAAATCCAGAAACAAAAACCATTGTGATCCAAGTTGATGTTAATAATAAAGTTTGTCCAAGATCAGGCTGATTAGCTAAAATGATTACAACAAAAAATAAAATCAAAAAAGAAATAAAATATCTTTTGTAAATGTTCGTTTTGTCATTAGTAATAATAATTTTAGCAATAAAAATTACAAATAATGGTTTTACCAATTCTATTGGTTGGAATTTTATTGGAAGCATAGGAAAATCCAGCCAACGTTTAGCCCCCTTAACCTCAACACCAATTACTAGGGTCAAAAAGAGCAAAATAACTGAAATAAAGAATAAATAATTTAATAATTTTGTTAATTTTTTTTTTTCTTGTATTGAAATTGCAATAAGTAAAAATAAAGAAATAGAAACAAAAATAAAATGTTTAGCAAAGAAAAAATATGTTTGTTTGTTCATTTTTTCTGAAATAACAGAAGTAGTTGAAGAGAAAGAAAAAAATAATCCTAAAAAAAGAAGAAATATAAATAAAAACAAAATTTGCCTATCTACATTTCTCCACCACTTGGCAACCAAACTAGTATTTTCTCTGCTAAAATTTAACATTTAAAATTTCCTTAATTTGTTGCTAATTATTTTTGTAAAGTAGTTTCCTCTATCTTCAAAATTTTTGAATTGATCAAAAGATGCTGCCGCTGGACTTAACAAAATAGTAGATCCTAAATTTTTATTTAATTTTAAATCTACTTTAATATTATTTACAGCATTTTTTATATTTCTCGAAATAGTATATGGAATTTTTTTTGCAAATTTTTCTTTAAAAAAAGAGACATTTTTACCAATTATATAAGCTTTTACTATTTTTTTTTTAATTTTTTTTAAATTGAATTGATCATCTTTTTTAGGCAAACCACCAACTATCCAATAAATTTTATCATAACTTAATAAAGACTGAAGGGATGCATCAAAACTTGTAGCCTTTGAGTCATTAACGCATGTAAGTTTTTTATTTGAGAAAACAATTTGCTGCCTATGAGGTAGTCCAATAAAATTATTTAAAGCTTTTATTATAATTTGGTCTTTAATTTTAAATCTTTTTGTAATTTCATAAGCAAAAAAAACGTTCTCTATATTTCCCTTGCTTTTAAGATATTTGTTTTTAATTTTTTTTAATAAAAAATTGTATTTAGATTTTTTAATTTCTATTAGTTTTGATTTTATTTTTTTTTTTTTAAATATTTTTTTTATAAATTTTGAATATTTGTTAGATAAATTTATGTACGAATAATCTAATTTATTTTGCGCAAAAAATAATTGTGTCTTGACTTTTATGTAATTTTTTAAATTAATGTGTCTTTCTAAATGATCAGGAGAAATATTTAATATTGCTGCATGTTTGGATCGAAATAATCTAGAATATTGAAGTTGATAAGATGAAACTTCTATTATAAAAATACATTTTTTTTTTGAATGATTTAAAGATAAAATAGGATTTCCAATATTTCCAACTGTTTTTACATTTCGTTTTGCAGTTTTTAAAATCTTTTCAATAATTTTACAGGTAGTTGATTTGCCATTTGTGCCTGTAATAGAAATTATTTGAACATTTCTATTGGTTTCAAAAAATATATCTAAATCGGTTATTATTTTTTTTAAATTTTTTTTTAAATAATTTTTTATTTTACATTTATTAATATCTATACCTGGACTTATTACTATATTATCTATAGGTGTCTTGCTTAGCCAAAATTTAGAAATTTTGTATTTTTTTTTTGATTTTTCTCGTAATATTTTATTATCGTCCCAACATAGTATTCTAGTATTTAATTTTTTTAAAATTTTTGCAGATGAGAGACCTGTTTTACCCATTCCATAAATAGCAATAGTTTTATTTTGATATTGATATTGTTTTAATAAAGACATTTGCTACCTTAATTTTAATGTAGCTAAACCTATCAATGCTAGAATTATTGATATAATCCAAAATCTTATAACGACGGTGGACTCGGCCCATCCTTTTTTTTCAAAATGATGATGAAGAGGAGCCATCATAAATACTCTTTTTCCTGTAAGTTTAAAGGAAATTACTTGAATTATTACTGATGCTGTTTCTAGAACAAAAAGTCCTCCTATAATTCCCAAAACAATTTCGTGTTTTGAAATTATGCTTACAGCCCCCAAGGAACCTCCTAGAGAAAGAGATCCAGTGTCTCCCATAAAAATTTTTGCAGGTGGGGCGTTATACCATAAAAATCCTAAACAAGATCCAACCATTGCTCCACAAAAAATAGAAGCTTCTCCTACATTCACAATGTATGGAATATGTAAATATTCTGAAAAAACTACATTACCTACAACATAACAAATAAGAGTAAAAGAAAGTGCTACTAGCATTACAGGAACAGTAGCAAGTCCATCTAGGCCATCTGTTAAATTAACTGCATTAGAAGATCCCACAATTATAAAAATAGCAAATGGAATAAAAAATAAACCTAGATGCAATGTTAAATTTTTAAAGAAAGGAAAATAAAGATTTTTTGTGTGTTCATTACTTTCAAAATTAAGTAAAAGCATTATTGCAATTAAAGAAAGAATGATTTGCCAAACTATTTTTGCTCTAGAGGATATGCCATTCGAATTATTACGTTTTATTTTTAAATAATCATCAATAGCACCCAGCATTCCAAAACTTGTCGCAACAAACAATAAAACCCAAATGTAAGAATTTTTTAAATCGGCCCATAATAAAGTGCCCGAAAGAATCCCTACAAGAATAAGAACGCCTCCCATTGTTGGAGTTCCTACCTTTTTAATAATATGATCTAAAGGACCGTCTTCTCTTATAGGTCCAGTTATTTTATGAGATTCGATAAATTTTATAAAAGGGCCACCAATTATAAATACGACAAGCATAGAAGACATAACAGAAAGTCCAGTTCTAAAAGTTAAATAACGAAATACATTTAAAGCTGAAAATTGATCTACTAAAGAAATTAAAAAATTATAAAGCACTGATTTGTTCCTTTTTAATATTTTTTGAAAACTGATTCAATCCTGTTGCATTAGACCCTTTTATCATAAGTAAATCGTTGTTTTTTAAAATTTTTCCAAGATAAATATAAGCTTCGTCAAGATTATTAAATATTTTTCCCATTTTTCCAGTATGTAAATAGTTAAAGGTTGTTTTAATATCTCTTCCATACACAAATACTTTGTCTATATCACTTTTATTAATTATAGAAGATAATTTTTTATGAAATATTTTTGATTTATTTCCTAACTCTAGCATGTCTCCTAAAAAAATAAATTTTCTTGAATTATTTTTTTTTCTATAGTATTTCATATTTTTAATTGCCAAAGACATGGATGAGGGACTTGCATTATAACTTTCATCAATAAATTTAAATTTTTTTCCAAATTTTTTTACAATACTTAGATCTCCTCTGCCAGTAGGGATTTTAAAACCTATAAAAGCTTTTTTCACATAATTTAAATCTAAGTTCAAAACATATAAAACGGAAATACAAGCTAAAATATTACTGATAAAGTTATTATTTAGATATTTAGCATTAAAATAAAAAATTTTATTTTTTACCTTTATTTTTAATTGTAAATTATTTTTTTCTTTTTTTACTTTTAACAAGCAAATATCTGCCTGTTTTTTAGAACTAAATGAAAAAACATTTATGCCTTTATTTATAGCTTTTTTACTTAAAAAATTAAAAAATTTATCATCTTTATTTAAAATTAAGCTTCCTCCTTCTGCTACATTATCAATTATTTCTGATTTTGCTTTAGCTATATCTTTTAAAGTTTTAAAATTTTTAAAATGAGCTTCAGAAATATTTGTAATGATAGCTATTTCTGGCTTAACTATTTTAGATAATTTATTTATTTCTCCTTTTTTATCCATACCTATTTCAAATATTCCATATTTTACATTTTTTTTTAAATTAGATAGGCTAAGAGGTACTCCAAACTTATTGTTATAAGAAAATGGAGAGTGATAAACCTTTCCATAATTTTTAAGAATAGATCCGATCAAGTGTTTTAAAGTTGTTTTGCCTGCGCTTCCAGTAATTCCTATAATTTTTGCGTATGTTTTGTTTCTTGTTTCATTAGCTAAATTATTTAAAGTTAAAAGTGTATCTTCTACCTTGATAACTTTTTTATTTGGAATTTTTTTTACTTTTTTGCTTACTACTATTTTAGATGCACCTTTTTTTAAAGCTTCTAGTGCATATTTATGTCCATCTGTTTTTTTTCCTCGAATAGAAAAAAACAAGTCATTTTTTTTAATTGTTTTTGAGTTAATTGAAACATTGTTATAATTTACTTTTTCAAATCTATTATTAAAACTTTTTTTAGCTAAAAAATTTTTATAACTATTTTTCTTGAGTATTTCTTTGATTACTTTTTTATCAGAAAAATTTATAACTTTTTTTCCATAATCCTGATTTTCTTCATGGCCTTTTCCAGCAACCAACAAAACTTCTCTAGATTCCAAATTATCAATAGCTGTTTTTATTGCTTTCTTTCTGCTGCCAATGTCTATTCCTTTTTTTTTGCAACCTTTTAAAATTTCACTTCTTATTTTTTTGGGATTTTCATTTCTAGGATTATCATCTGTAATGAAAATTTTTCTACAATACTGTTGTGCAATTTTACCCATAGTAAATCTTTTTTTTTTATCTCTTTCCCCTCCACAACCAAAAACAATGATGATTTTTTTTTTAAAATGTTTTCTTAATGCAGACAAGCTCTGTTTTAATGCGTCAGGAGTATGCGCAAAATCAACTATGATATTTGAATTGTTTTGTAAATTTGCGACACACTCAAGTCTACCTGGCACTGGTTTAATTTTAGCAATTTTATTTAAAATTTTATTATAATTTATTCCACAATTTTTAGCAGCTATAACTGCCATAAGTAAGTTTTTTATTTGAAAATGACCTATTAATGGAATCTTAACTTTAGTGATTTTTTTTTCATAAGAAATTTCAATTATTTGATTATTTTTTTCGTAAGTTGAACGTAAAATTTTTAAATTGCCTGTTTTTGACCCTAGTGTAATTTTTTTTATTTTTCTTTTATTTGAAATATTTTTCAAAGTTTTAAACTTTTTATCATCTTCATCTACAATAATTGTAGAATTTTTTTTAAGCAAATTTCTGAAAAGATACATTTTTGCATTAAAATAAGAATTTAAACTTTTGTGGTAATCAAGATGATCGTGACTAAAATTAGTAAATATTCCTGTTTTTATATTTAAGTTATCTAATCTTTTTTGATCTAGACCATGGCTAGAAGCTTCTAATGCTATATGATTTACTTTATTTTTTGCTAAAATTTCTAAATTTTTATGTAGAGATATAGGGTCCATAGAAGTTAAATTTGTTTTTTTTTTATAATTTTTAGAAACCACACCTAAAGTACCAATCGATGCAGCGGGAATTTTATTAAAATTTAAAATTTGGTAAAAAAAATTTACTACAGATGATTTGCCGTTTGTTCCTGTAACTGCAATAATATTTTTTGGTTTTCTTTTATAGAATCTTGTACATGCTTCCGATAAACTTTTTCTGACATCATTGACAATTATTGCTGGAATTTTTTTGTTTTTAAATTTTATTTTTTTATTACTAATGATTGCCGACGCTCCTTTTGCTATAGCTTGGTTTGCAAATTTAAGACCGGAAACATGATTGCCATCAATTGCGAAGAAAACGTATTTTTTTTTTACTTTTCTGCTATCAAAACAAATACCTTTGATTATTATTTTTTGATATTTTTTTTCTACAAATTTAATTAAATTGCCAAGCTGCATTTAGAAATTGTTTGAAGCTTGTAGGTTATTTATGGCTAAAATTGGACCAATTTTTTCTATAATTTTGCCAGCAACAACTACCGTATTCCAGCCTGATGTATTTCTTTTTTCACCTTTATATTTATACCCTTTTGGAAATTTTTCTGAAGGAGGAAATGTATATACGTAATTTGGAGCAGGCTTTGGTTCATCCAGCATTACCAACAACACATATTTGGGTTTGCTTGTTGGAAACAAAGAGACAAATGTATTTAATTTTGCGTCAGAATTATATTTTAGAGCCGTCCCAGTTTTTCCGCCTACCTCAAACCCTTCTACATTAGCAAAGTTTGCTGTACCTTCATTTAAACTTACTACTTTTCTTAAAATAGAATTAATTTGATTGCTTGTTCTTGTGGAAATAATTTGTTCACCTTGCTTTATATTTTTTTTAACAATAAATGGTTCAATTTTAAAACCTCCATTTCCTAAAATTGCATAAGCTTTCGCTAATTGTATCGGAGTAGTTGTGATTCCGTGCCCAAATGAAGCTGTTGCTAGCTTACATTTTCCCCAATTAAAAGATAAAGGTGTACCAATTTCATCTAATTCAAAATTTATTCTCTTAAGTAGTCCAAGTGAATTCAGAAACTTTTCATAACTTTCTGTACCAATTTTTTGGGCAATTTTTACTGCTCCAATATTTGAAGATCTTATCAAAATTTGTTCAGCAGTTAAATTTTTGGGCAATTTATCATGTTCACTGATCGAATATTTGTCACAAGTTAAACTACTTTCTAAATTTTTAAAAATTGTATCTGGTCTAATTATTTTATTTTCTAAACCTGCAGCTAAAGTAAATGTTTTAAACACTGAACCTAGTTCATAAACACCTAATGTAATTTTATTTGTATAAATATCTTCTTCAATTGATATTCTCTGGTTTAAATCATAGTCTGGTAAAGATACCAAAGATAATATCTCGCCACTTTCAACATCCATTAAAATAGCTGCACTACCTATATTTTTGAAATTTAGCTGAGCGTTTATTAATTCTTGCCTAATTAAATATTGTAAATTAGAATCTATAGTTAAGCTTAATGGTTTGTTTAAAAGATTTTTATTTTTTAAATCTTCGTCAAAATATTTTTCCAAACCAGATATTCCATCATTTGTATCATCGATTTGCCCTATAAGATGACTAAAAAGATTCTTCTGCGGATAAATCCTTATTTGTTTAGATTCAAATACAAAAGCCTTATTGCCTAAAAGCCATAGTTTGTCTTTTTCTTCAGATGTTAACCTTCTTTTAAGATAAAAAAATTTATCATTATTTAATTTGCTTTCAATTTTATCTATTTCTAATTCAGGAAATATTAATTTTAAATTTATTAAAAATTTTTTCTTATTTTTAACAAGTTTGGATCTTATTCCTGCAGAATAAACATAAATATTTCTAGCTAAAATTATCCCATTTCTATCAATTATATCTCTTCTTTCTGAAGTAAGTTTTGGAGAAACAGTATTTAATATAATATTTTTTTGCGGAAATAAGGAAAGATAAATTATTTTTACACTAAATATAAGGATTAAACTCAAAAAAATTGTAAATAAAAAAACAATTCGACTTGAGGAAACTTTTAATGGTTTGAAATTTTTATTGTGAAATAAAATTTCTGATTCGGTATAATCCTCAAAAAAAAAGCTTTTTTGCTTTAATTCTTTTTTCTTTTTTTTTTTCATTCAGGCTATCTTCCAGGCACAATTGGTATACCTAAAAAGACCTTAACAACTTGAATCACTCCCCATCTCTGAACATTTTCTAAGGTTATTACATCTGAGGGCGATTTATAGATATTTAGTAATGCAACTTTTTTTTCTTTAACTTTTTTTGTAATCTGATTTTTTATTTCATCTGGAATTGTATCTGGTTCTGAATAAAGCTTTTTAATTTTTTTAATTCCATCTCTTTTTGCTTCTACTTTTTTGGCTATTTCCATGTTTATTTTTGATGATAAAGTTTTGTTTTGTTTACTCTCAAGTTTTGCCTTCTTTATTTCTTTAAAATTTTTAGATGATTGATCTTTATTAAGAAGATTAATTTGCGAAATTTTATAATGTCTAAGATCAGTTTCTAAATATTTCTTTGCTAAATCTGATACATTTTCTGGAGATGTAATGAATTCATGATCTAGAGTTGCTTGGTGAAGATCTGTTTTAATACTATTAATTAATGCATGCAAATCATTAATTTCCTTTTGTAAATTTCTAGTTTCATTTTTTATTGCTGAAACAAAAATTAAACCAAAAACAAATGCGACTAATATTATGGAAATTTTTTTAGTGGCGTTGTTACTTTTTTGTTTTGGTATTGTTTCTAACCATCTATCATGGTCTAAATCATATTTTTGATTATCCAATTTTTTGTTTGAAGTTGGAATTGTATTAATCCATTTATTATGATCTATCATGTTATAACCCGTTCAAGATTAAGATAATTTTCAAATTTTTTTTTAAATTCTTTTGGATAAAAAAAGGGATTCTCTGTTCTAATTCCATATCTAAGTTTTGCTGATCTAGCGCGAAAATTTTGTTTTATTTCTTTTATTTCAGGAGATATTGATTTTCTTGATGACAATTTAAACAGTTCAAGATTTTTTTCTTTTGCAGGAAAATACCTTGAAGGATTTCTTCTAAAATTAGAATATAAATTAAAAAAATTTTTAACTATTTTGTCTTCTAAAGAGTGAAAACTAACAACAATTAATATTCCACCTTTTGCAAGAAGTTTTGTAGCCTCTATTAGACTTAAAATTAATTCAGATAGCTCTTGGTTAACAAAAATTCTTATTGCTTGAAAAGTTTTTGTTGCAGGATTTTTTTTAAAATTATTATAATTTTTTTTAGTTTCTTTAATTATTTTAGCAAGTTCAAGGGAAGTTTTGATTTTACTTTTTGTTCTATAGTTAATAATTTTATTTGCAATTTTTCTTGCATCTTTTTCCTCACCTAAAATTTTAATAATTTTTGATAATTTTTCCTTGTCAAAATCATTAATAACTTTATAGGCTGAATATTTATTAATGCCCATTTCCATATTTAAAAAATTTTCTGAATCAAAAGAAAAACCTCTTTTTTTATCTGAGAGTTGAAATGATGAAAGGCCTAAATCATAAATTATTGCCCTTGGTTTTAAATTTAAATCAATTAACTTATTTAAATTGCTGAACTTATTTTTAAAAAAATTAAATCTTTTAGGAAATTGTTTTTTTAGATTTTCAGCAATTGGATGAACAAATTCATCTCTATCGAGAGCTAAAACTTTAGTATTAGGATATTTTAAAATAGCTTGGGAATACCCTCCGCCTCCAAAAGTGCAGTCAATATACGTGCCACCATGTTGAGGGGATATAATGCTTAATACTTGATTTAGCATCACTGGTTGATGTTTTGTTATTTCCAGTGACATGGTGGCATTCATAAATTTCTTTACTATCTTTCATTTAATTTTTTTGTCTTCGTAAAAAAGCAGGTATCTCGAAATCTTCCTCAGAATCCGTTTTCTTAAACATCTCTGGTTCTTTTTCTTCTGCAGTGTTGTTATTAGTATTTGTTAAATCACTTAAATTGCTATCGTTGTTAGGGTCATCAAATATTTTGGTAGTTGTATTATCATTTTCAAGATTGTGGTCATTATTTTCTACTTCATCTGAAAAAAGTTGAGGTGTTGCTAATTCAATGCTTTCAACCTCAAAATTTGTAGTTTGATCCTCTAACATAAAATTATCATTATTATTCTCTGCATTCTGTAAGTAAGTTGCATTTTCTAATGAAATATTTCCAACTTGAGCACCATCAACATTATCAAATGTTTCATCTTGATTTATTGCTTCATCACGCTCCCTCTTTTTATCTTCTTCTTTTCTTTCAACGGTAGTGTTTATGTCCAAAACTGTTGCGCCTTCTGTTGCATTTAGAGTTGTTTGGTTGCTTGCTAGAGTGCTTGCTAAATTATTACTATACCCAACATTTCTATTATGTAATCTATGAATCATGCTTACCACAGGTTTTGTCTCTGGTTCTTGCCCATCTAAAGAAGTAGCAACAATAGAAACTCTTATTTTTCCATTTAAATTTTCGTCTTCGATAGAACCAAAAATAAGTTCTGCTTCTGGGTCAACTTCTGCTCTTATTGTGTTTACAGCCTGATCAACTTCAAACAT
>CEUZ01044577.1_pt1 | contig 23685 bp, 24 predicted proteins | sample 361511 | NCBI WGS metagenome assembly CEUZ01 (sample SAMEA2622822, study PRJEB7988) | marine metagenome | biome: marine biome (ENVO:00000447); feature: surface water layer (ENVO:00002042); material: "saline water (ENVO:00002010), including plankton (ENVO:xxxxxxxx)" | depth 5 m | reverse complement strand
TTCTTCGACACGATTACCTTAGATGGTTTTAAAATACCTTTCTCAGTAAAGTAGCCTTTTGACACTTCTTGAGTGATGATACCATCATCCAACGAATCATCTTCTATCATTGATACCGCTTCATGTTTTTGTGGATCAAAGATTTTACCAACTGCATCTATTGGTTTAATATTATTATCATCTAGTAATGATTCCATGTTTTTAATTATGGCTTGTAAACCGTTTGTATCAACGCCATCTTTTGATAATACCTCTACTGCACGAATAAAATCTTCATAGATTTCAATGAAATTTAGAAGTAGACTGTTTGTTTTCTCAGAAACTCTTTGAGAAATTTCAGTTTGTGTTCGTCTTTCTAAATTTTGATAGTCAGCTAAAGCACGCTGCCATTTTTCCTTTAAATCAGAATTTTCTTTAGATAATTCTTCATCTGATGTTATTGATTCTTCAATGTTTAATTCTTTATCCTCAGACATGATTTTTCAATAAATTTTTAGGCATATTATTTTTTGGATACTAATTGACATAATGGATTAGCCTTTAAAATGATTAATTCATCATCTTTATTGTTTTTTATCAAATATTCATAATCATATTTTGAACAAACAACAACAATTGTTGTTTTATCATTTTGAAAAATATCAACTGGTTGACTAATTGATTCTACATCTCCAATGTAATCTTTTAGTTTAGTTTCTAATTCTTGAAGTTTTTCGATCTTTTCTCCTTTCATTTCATGTTGATCCAAAGTCCATAACAGTAGAATTTTTGTTCTACTAGCTTTCAATTCATTTCTTTTTAAAATCAATCTTGTTTCATCAATTAGACGTTTTATGTAACTATCTAATCCTTTTGTACTTCCATTAATTAGATACATCAAACTACTAGCTCCTTCAAAAGAACTACTAAGAGATCGTAAATCAAATAATCCGTTGATTAATTCGTCAAGAAAAACATTACCAATTTTTTGTGAATTTAAATCTGATTTTGTAGTTGACTCCTTTGCAAATTTACAAACTTCGAGAACACTAGTTTGAGCAGAAAATTGTTTTAAAACTTCTATCGCATGAAAGTACTCCGATGAATTCAAACTCAAAAAATTTAATGGGTTTTTTCCTTCCAGTAATTTTTTGAGTATGTCATTCTGTTTACCATCAAATGAACCAATAAATGATTTTGAATCATTTACTTTGGAAAGTGGAAAATAGAAGTAAGAAGAGGTTTTTCCAACTTTCAAACCTGTAACATGTTCTAGCAAGGAAATATTTTCAGAATTTCCTCCAAAGCCTGTACCAAGACCATAAACAATCATACATCCTTTTTTTACACTTGAAATAGCATCTTTGAATTTTGAATTTATCTCAATTTTGATATCTTGTCCAGTTTTTCTAATTCTTGGTGCAAAGATCAAAATTTGAGCTTTTGAAATTGCAGCATCAATAGGAGTCATTGCAAGTAATGGCTCATCATCTTTTAATGCTTGAACTGATGGATATGATTTTGCAATATCTTGTTTGATAGAAATTGCAGAAGGAGTAGATTCATCAATTATTTGTACATCTCCACCGTTTAATGCCATTTGACATGCAAGAGAATAACCTTCTGTACTAAGACCATAAATCACAACTTTTGTAGCCATGACTCATTAGTAATATCAAGACTAAGAAATACTTATTGCAGTTATCTATCAAGTGCTAATACTTGAAGATCTGGTTTGATATTTTAACACCAAAACAGTACTTGTTTTTTGAATATTTCATTCAAAAACTTAGAAAACAACACAAAATTTTTGCTACATCAAGAAAATACCAGCAGGTAAATGATATTGGGAAATTTGGTTCCATTAACCCAATTTTGATAGGAAAACATGGTGGAGGAAAGAAATCAAATAAAATGATGGCAAGTTTAGAAAGAAGTAAACTATTAACAAAAAAAATTGAGAAATTTGCGCCTGATTTACTGATTAGTTTTTGTTCTCCTGAAGCATCAAGAGTTGCGTTTGGATCAAATATTCCACATATAGCATTCTCTGATTCACCACACGCAAAAGCAGTAATGAAATTATCATTACCATTTGTTACAAAATTATTAACACCATGGATAATTCCAAAGAGTGATTTCACAGTGTATGGAATAGATTCAAAAGATATTATAAGATATAAAACAATTGATGCTGCATTAATAATTAAAAATTATAAAAACATTAAAAAGAAGAAATCTAAATCAAAGAAAATTATTCTTATTCGACCAGAAGAAGTAGAAGCTGCATATGCATCGAAAAACAATAAAACTGTTAAAATAATAAAGAAGATTGTTGAAAAATTTCCAAATGAAGAAAAAATTGTTTTATCTAGATATGAAAATCAATCAAAAGAACTAAAAAGAATTTTTGGCTCAAAAATCTCACTTTTTTCAAAACCAATTAATGGACAAGAATTTTTACAAAAAACTAATTGTTTTGTAGGTTCGGGAGGAACAATGACAGCAGAATCTGGTTTACTAGGAATACCCACAATATCACTTAATTCAGTTCCAAATAGAATAGAGGATTATTTGTTGAAAAAGAAATTAATTGTGAGAGCAGATACTGTAGAAAAAATTTCAAAACAAGTATTTCGTGCACTAAATGATGAGGATTTCATGAAAAGAAGAAAAATTCAAGCAAAAAAAATCATTACATCTTTTGAAGATCCATATCAAATTCTTTTAAAAACAATTCGAACATTATAAAATAATATTATAGGGGTAAATCATTTTTTTATTAAGAAGCCCGGTAGTGTAGCGGCAAGCATAGGGGCCCTTGGAGCCTTTGACCTCGGTTCGAGTCCGGGCCGGGCTACTCTTTTTTAAAAATCTAATTTTGTTAATAATTTTGTTGCAATGACAAACAAAACTGATGCGAGCGCAATTAGAAAAATCATTTCCATAATTACAAAATCAGTGATCTGTCCAAATATTCCAGCTCTAACAACATCAACAAGATATGAAAGTGGATTGATATAAAATGCAGTTGCTAATGGTTGTGGTGCACCTTGTGCAGGATAAAATGCAGTACTTGCAAATGCAAAAAATAGAAAAACAGTATTAATTATTACATTAAAACCTTCACTTGAACGTAATCTTGTTGAGATAATAGATGCAATTGATCCAAATAAAATTGCACCAACTACTGAAGCAAATATTAGTATAGGAATAGTGACAATAGAAAAATCAACTGATTCAAAAAATACAGGATACCCAACAGCTGTGATTAAACCAGCACTTACTAAACCAATAATTCCAATTGTAACAATGTTACTTAATACGTAATCAGAACGTGTGAATGGACCAGACAGAATTTGTTCAAACATCCCATGTCTTCGATCATTCCAAATAATTATCCCAGAGATTAATGTACTATTCATGATATTGAATCCAATCATACCAGATGCTAGAAATGCAGGATAACTAAGATCCTTGGTTCCAAACGGAACATTTTGAATAAGTGAAGTATATGCAAACCCTGCAACAAAAATATAGATTAATGGAAATAAAATTTGCCAGATTATAAAACCAGGATTTATAGAAATTGTTAGATTTCTATACACCAATCTAATTATCGGGTTCATTTGAATCACTCACAACTTTTAGAAATATTTCTTCCAAATTAGTAGGAATTGCAGAAAGATCATTAATTGTGATATTATTATGGTTTAAAATTTTCAAAATATTCATCAATACAACTTCTGAATTTGAGGAGTTGATAGTAATTGTTGGTTCAGGCTCTAACTCAATTTTACAATCTGGAATATCTGATAATAAATCAGTTAGTGAGAGAGAAGTGTTTGTTAAATTGATTTTAATAGTTTTTTCACGACCAAATCTATTTTTTAATTCATTGGGTGAATCTACAGCTAAAATTTTTCCTTTATTTATAATTGCAATATTATCACAAAGATATTCTGCCTCAGAAAGTACATGTGTAGTATAAAATATTGTCAAACCAGTTTTTTGGACTTGTTTTTTAAGAAAGTCAAGTAATTCCCTTCTAGCGCTAGGATCTAAACCAACTGTTGGTTCATCTAAAAATAGCAAATCCATATCATGCATGAATTCTCTGGCTACTTGGACCCTTCTTCGTTGACCAATAGATAGATCATCATTCTTCTTCTTTCTAATATTCTGTAAACCAAATGAAATAAGTAATTCCTCGGTTCTTTTTTTCCTAGTTTTTTTATCAACATTCCACATCATTCCATATTTGTCTAATGCATTCTCAACAGATAATGTCATTTCATAACTAGGTTGTTGTAAAACAACCCCAATTTTTCTTCTTATTTCTAATGGAGATTTAGATGCGTCAATTCCTAATACCGTTAATTGTCCTTTAGTAGGAGGCATAAGTGTAGTTAGAAGTTTGATTACGGTGGATTTTCCAGCACCGTTTGGTCCTAGAAATCCAAAAACTTGACCAGATTGAATTTCAAGATCTATTCCATCAACTGCTAATGATATACCATATTTCTTTGTAAGATTTTTTGTTTCTACACTTAACACAAAATAGCTTCGATTGAACTACTAATGTACTTAATGATAATTTTATTAAGAATCGCTTTGTTCTAATTTTAGTTGTCTGAATTTGAAGAATTATTAGGAAAATTATTAGAAAAAGTGCCAGAATTATCAAGATCGGTAATTGAAGATAGAATAAATGAAAAAAAGGAAAAAGTTGGTGCAGGTTATCTAACAGATCAAGGAGCACTTTTCTTAGTAGCAGCCGATTTAGGAGTATCGCTTGAAGAAACACAAAAAATTGAAGTTGAATTAAAAGATCTATACGTAGGAGCAAAAGAAGTAACTTTAGAAAGTAGAGTACTAAATGTTTCACCTACAAAACAATTTACAAAAAAAGATGGTTCTTCGTTTTCATTACGAACTATCACTGTATATGATAATAATTCAACTGCTAGTGTAAAACTCTGGGATGAGAAGGCAAATTTACCTGGAATAGATCAATTAAAACCAGGAGATTTGATTAGGATTATCAAGGCTTATGTAAAATCTGATCTTACTGGTGCACCTACAATAAATATTGGTTCTGGTGCATCTATTGAAACATCAGAATCTGAAAGTAAAATTGTTTCAATTGATTCAAAAATTGATGATGTGAGTTTAGTTAAACAAGATCAAAAAGATCTTATTGTTTCTGGAAAACTTGGAAGTACAATGAATGTAATGGAGTTCACAAATTCAAGAGGACAGCCTTCAAAAGCATTGAAATTTAGATTACGGGGGGATAACAACAATCTTGTAAATGTGGTTTTATGGGGGAAAGATGAATCAATTCTCCCAAAAATGATTTCTCAAGATGCCAAAATGACATTATTTGGAGTTAGAACAAAGATAGGCATGCAAGGATTAGAAATTCATGGAAACGATGCAACGATTCTAAATGTAGAAGGTGATACTGAAATCAAACCATCTATAGTGAGATTACTTTCTATAGAAAAAAATAATGCTGGAAATACAATTGGTTTAGCAATAAGTAAAGAAAAGAAATTAGTTCGAATAATAGATATTACAGATACAATAAATAATTTTGTTAAAGATGATATTTTAGAATGCATGCCATCAAAAGTTTTTGGAAATACTATCCAAATTGATCAGGATTCATTTGTAAGAAAAATTGATGATGAATCAATTCCAAATACTAGTGATATTAGAACAAAAATTATGAATGTTATAGAAGGAAATGATATTTCTGTAGAAGCTATTATTCTTAAAACTCCAGAAAGAAAAAATATACAAACAAAGAATGGAGAAAATATTCAATTATCTGAAATGTTTGTAGAAGACGATAGTGGACAAATTTGGATTAAAGGATGGAGACAGCAAGCTGATTTAATGGATGATCTAACACTTGGAGAAATTGTTACTATTCTAGGTGTTAATGCAAGACCTGGATTAGAAGGAAAACTAGATCTTGTTTTAAGTTCATATTCAAAAATTATTAAGAAAAACTAAGAATCCCAAAATCCTCGTGTCATTACATATTGACGCTCGGCTGTATAGATTTGCTTATACAAATTTTCCTCATCAATCATATTTCGTAATATTCTTGCAGCCGTATCAGCACCAATCCCATAACCAGCCATTACAATCAATGCAGTTTTTCCAAAGCTTTCTAATAATGAAGAGACCTTCCAAGATCGTCTAAAATTTTTATTTTCTTCAGGAGTTAATTTTTTTCCTTTATGTTTTTTTTGAATTGTTTTGACTAAATCATAATCTGAATAAAATGTACATGTAATTTGCTGACCCTTACAATACTTACAACGTAATGGTGGAATTTCATTTGGTGTAGTTACCATTTGCCAAATGCCACACCTAGCACAAATTAATCTTAATTTTGTTTCCATTAACCTTTTTTTAACCATATCAAGCAAGCTTTTGTCAATATTTGCTGGAGAGGAATAGTATTTTGTGGTATGATCTAAAATAGGTTCAGCTAATTTTGAAAATTTATCTACATCAATCCAATGTAGTTGAATTTTCTTTTTTCTGATTGATTCAATTATTTTTTTTGTTCCATCCAAATCAAATTTATCATGAAATAATTCACGTAGTGCTTCTTTTGCAAGAGGTGTTCCTGTAAATCTTTCAAAGAGAAATCTGGCAGATTTTTTTTCATAAATTGCACCCCTTCCTACAACACCAAATTTTTTTGCAACACACCAGGTTTTCCAATTAACATTATGTGTTCCTTTCAATGACACTGACATGACATCATAAATATCAAATTCATCTAAGAAGATCTCATCAAGATGTTTTTCTGTAATTCTTGCTGTTGAAGATAATACAATTCTATATGCATCAGAACGTGATTCTACTACATAACCTAGAGACCCAGATAATAATGATGATAAAATTGTAGAAATTGTAGAATTAATTTTTGTTCCAAAACATGAATGAATTACAACTAATCCTTCACTTTTAATTGATTCTGCAACAATTGTTTTTTCATCAGGAATTTTTTTAAAATTTAAATCAGAAATGATTTTATTAATTACTTTTAATGAGCCGTTGTTAACTTTTGTTCTAAATTGACCAACTTTATTTGCAGTTTTAAAATCAACTGGTATATTTTCACCTTCCCAATATGGCACAGTTTTTCCTGATGCTCTAACAGGTTCAACATTAACTTGAAGTGATTTTTCATCAATATTTAGAATTCTCCATTGTGAACCTCGAAGAACAAAAATATTTCCAGGATCACCATAATCACCAACAAATCTTTGATCTAAAGTTCCGATAAATTTTTTTCCTATAGTATCAATTACTTTGAATTTTAAAATATCTGGAATAGTTGATAAATTTTCAAAATGATATCTAAATGAATTTCCTTTTTTCCAAAAGATCATTTTTTCTCTATCAAAGAATATGAGATATATTGAATCAAGAATTTCTAAAACATCGCAGAACTCTTCTAATGTTAAATCTCTAAATGGATAAGATTTTCTTATTGTTTCTAGAGCCAATTGAATTGGAACATTGCCTATCTGCATAGAAAGACCAACTAGATGATGAGCAAGAACGTCTAATGAACCATCATGTATTTTTTGTTCTTCAATTGAGCCTTCAGAGATTCTATCAATGATAGCCTTTGTCTCAAATTCATCATCTGCACTATTTGTAACTATTAGACCTCGTGCTGATGAATCACGATTATGTTTACTTCTGCCAATTCGTTGCATAAATTTGGAAACTTGCCTTGGAGAACCATAATGAATGACTAATTCAACTGAACCAATATCTAATCCTAGTTCTAATGACGAAGTACACACTACTATCCCAGCTCTTCCTTTACGTAACGTCTCTTCTGTCTCTTCTCGGACTTGTCTAGAAAGAGAACCATGGTGTAATTCAATATTGAGAGTTGTTTTTTCTTTTAGAACCGATGATAGAAATTCAGATTCACCTCGTGAGTTTGTAAATAATAGTACAGGAGATTCAATTTTTTGTTCTTTGACATATCTGATTATTTCATCAGCAACATCAGAGATTGTTCCATCAACAAATTTTACTTCTACATCATATTTACGTAAAGAAGTGTCCTGAATTATCTCAACATTTCGCTTAGTGCCAACCAAAAAATTAGCAGCCTCATGTGGATTTCCAACTGTGGCAGATAATCCAATTCTATGAATTTCATTCTTTGTGTTAACTTGTAATCTTTCAAGACTAAGTGATAGTTGGGATCCCCTTTCACTAGCCAAAAGCTCATGCACCTCATCAATAATTACCCATTCTAAATCAGATAATGCTTCAAGATGTTTTTTTTGTGAAAGAAGAATTACGAGTGTTTCAGGAGTTGTAATTAAAATATCAGGTGGTGAATTTGCAATTCTTTTTCTATTTGCCTGAGATGTATCTCCATGTCTTATCTCAATTCTTAATTCATTTTTATCAGCATAATCAATGATTCTTCTAAATACATCACGGTTTAAAGCTCGTAAAGGAGTAATGTAAAGAGCTTTAATCTTGTTAGGTAATTTACTATTTTTTATCTTTGAAAAAATAGGAATTGTTGAACATTCTGTTTTTCCAGAACCAGTAGGTGCAATAATTAAACAATTTTTTTCTTCAAGAATTTTTGGTATTGCTTCTTTTTGAATTTCAGTTAATTGTTCAAATCCAAACGATTTGAATTTTTGTGAAATTGAAAATTCAGTTATCTTGTTCTTTTTCTTGTCTAATTCGAGTTCGCTCATAAACCACAACACCTGCAATTCCTAATGCTAACAAAATCATTGTAATAATAGGAATGGAATCAAAGAAATCTGCCATGATTTTTTATATAGATTAGACATTAAATAGATTGAGTTTCTTCTATTCCTAATTTTGTAATTTTATAATCAAAACTTTGTTGATCAACAAATGGAGATTTAATTATACCAAAATATTTATTTTTTATTTTCTCTAACTCAATACGTTGGTGAATGTGATTTTCAAGTAAATCATCCATTCGTCGATAATAATTCTCATTTTTATTTAAAACTTGATTAGTAATTACAATAGGGATATTCTTCAAAAGTGAAATTCTTGATAGATGTAAAATATAGGCAGAAAAATAATTATTCTTATTCATGAGCTGTTGTTTATCTGTAAATTCAAATGAGAATAAATCAGAAATATTATCTATAATTAAAATAGATAAATCTTGGTTTTCTATATTTGATAGAATATCAATCTGCTGTTGAATGTTTGTTACATGAGAGACATTAAGATTTTTCATTAATTCGTTTGATAAATTTCTAGATTGGAGAATTTCTAAAAATCGTTCAGGTCTAAATTCAACTGTTGTATCAATAAAAAATACTCTTTCATTTTTAGACAAAGGTTCAATAGCAAATTGCAATGCAAGATGAGTTTTTCCTGTTCCACGCAATCCAGAGATTTCAGTAATCATACCATTTTTGATTCCATCTGATAAAATTCGATCTAATGAGCCAATCTGAGACGAAATCATATAATTCATTATAAAATTAAAAATAAAAAGTTCTTTGAAAATTCAAGCAAGACTTTATATTCTCTTTAAAATCGATTCAACACAAGAGAAAATTTATGTCACAAACAACTACTACAAAGAGACCATTAACTACTTTACAAAAAAATGTCAAAAAAACAGTAATTGTTAGATTAAAAAATGAAGTTGAGTATAAAGGAAAAATGAAAAATGTGGATTCATATATGAATTTGATTATGACTGATGCAGAAGAATTGAATCAAGGAAAAACTGTTGGCAAATTTGCTAGAGTTATCTTAAGAGGAAACAATGTATTATTCATAAAATTAGAAGACGAAATCTAATTTTAAAAATGGCAAAAAATTATTTATTTACATCAGAATCTGTTACTGAAGGTCATCCTGACAAAGTGTGTGATATGATTTCAGATTCAATTTTAGATGAATATCTTAGAGGTGATCCTGATTCTAGAGTTGCAGTTGAAACAATGACTACAACTGATTTTGTAGGAGTTGCAGGTGAGGTCACATCAAAGGCTAGTTTTGATATTGAAAAAGTAATCAGACAAACAATTACAGATATTGGTTACGATAATCCTGATTTGAAATTTGATTCACATTCATGTGAAGTTATGATTAAATTAGATCCACAAAGTCCACATATTTCACAAGGTGTAACTGCTAATGATGATAAAGAACAAGGTGCTGGTGATCAAGGTCTAATGTTTGGTTATGCAACTAATGAAACAGAAGAATTAATGCCATTACCAATTTTGTTAGCACACAAATTAACCAAAAAATTAACAGATGTAAGAAAAAATAATGAATTAACCTGGGTTAGACCAGATGGAAAATCACAAGTTTCAATAAGGTATGAAGATAACAAACCTAAGTCAATTGAAGCAATTGTTGTTTCTACCCAACATTCACCAGAAGTAACAAATGAAGAGATTACAAAACAATTGATTCAACATGTAATAAAACCAGTTTGTGGAGAACTTTGGAATGATAACATCAAAATTCATGTAAATCCTACTGGAAAATTTGAAATTGGCGGCCCTCATGGTGATGCAGGATTAACTGGAAGAAAAATTATTGTTGATTCGTATGGTGGAATGGGTAGACATGGTGGTGGTGCATTCTCAGGAAAAGATCCTTCAAAAGTTGATAGATCCGCATGTTACATGTGTAGATATGTTGCAAAAAATATTGTTGCAGCTGGATTAGCAGATAGATGTGAAGTTCAAGTAGCATATGCAATAGGAGTGGCAGACCCAGTTTCATTAATGGTAAATACATTTGGAACTAACAAAATTGAGGAAAATAAAATTGAAGAATTAGTGAGGAATAATTTTGATATGCGACCAGCTGGAATAGTTTCAGAATTAGATCTAAAAAAACCAATTTATAAAAAAACGGCAGCTTATGGACATTTTGGAAGAAATGAACCCGAATTTAGATGGGAAAAAACAGATAAAGCCAATAAATTGAAATCTGAATCAGGTATTTAGAGAATTAATTTTTTCGAAAGAAAAATCACAAAGATTTTGTAATTTTTTAAAATTTCCAGTATAATTCCCAATCAAAATATTTAGATCTTCTAATCCATAATCAAAATTCGATTTGTTTAATGCATTATTATAAGCTAATTCAAGATCAACTTCTTTCATTTTGATATTTGATTTAATTGAATTTTTAATCAATTTTTTGAAAAATATTTTATTTGGACCAACTAAATCTATTATTTTCTTTGAAAATTTCTTTGATGTTAATGCAAGATTAATACATGAACATACATTGTTTATTGTAATTGGTTGAAGAAGGAAATTACCAGAGCCTGGAATATAAACACGTTTCTTCTTAATTTGTTTTAAAATATTACTAGTGAGATAATCATCATAACCTATTATATAAGATGGGCGAAAAATAGTATAATCAATTCCTGATTTAACTATCAATTGTTCAGCTGAAAATTTTGAAAGAAAATATGATGATTGTGAATTCTTTGACGCACCTAATGCACTAAAGTAAATAATTTTTTTTATTTTATTTTTTTTACATAGATTGATAACGTTTTCTGTAATTCCAACATTTACATTTTCAAATTTTTGGTTTATTGATTCTGAACCTATTCCAGCAAGATGAACAAAATGTGTCACTTTTTGCAGTGAAGGAAATTTATTTTTTTGAAAGTTTTTTCTAGATAATGGAATGACAGGGATTTGATTTTTTTTAAGGAATTTATGAAGATTTTTTCCAACAAATCCTTTGGACCCAGAAATTGCCACATTAATAGTTATCATAGTAAAAATGAGTAAAATAAGAGAATATTTTATTTTTAGGGTTTAAGAAATTAGATTATGGCGCCCAATATTCATATTAAATATAATAAAAGTGCTGAAGAATGTAGAGCAATTTTAGGTGTAACAAAAGATTCTAGCCGTAAAGAGATTAAACAAGCATATAGAAAATTATCATTAAAATATCATCCTGATAAAAATACTGAAAACAGTGATGGAAAGAAATTCAAAGAAATTACTGAAGCATATCAATATCTAAAATCATACAGAAAAAAAGAATCAGAAAAAGATAAACAAGTCTCGCCTGAGGATTACCAGAACTTTTGGAAGGCACAGGGTGAGAAAATGGGAGATGATATGAGATTTAATTTTGAAAAATCTAAGCAGGAATATCAAAAATTTGGAGGTGATTTTAACGAAGAGACACACAATAGGGAAAAACCTATTTCACAAAAGAGTACACATCTTCTTCTTTATGGAGGATTAGGTGCCGTTGCATTATGGATAATTCTTAATGAAATACTTAGGATTTAACAAAAGTTATTACATTAAAAATTAAAATTTTTACGTGGAGACAAATTCAGAAAAGAAAAAAGAATTAAGAACTGGTTTTACTACAGGAAGTTGTGCTACTGCTTGTTCAAAAAGTGGAATTTTATCAATAATCAATCAGAAAAAAATTGAAAAGATTGACATTTTATTACCAAATCGTTCAAGATTAGAAATTAAAATTAATTCATGCCACTTTACAGATAAAACAGCAAAATGTTCTGTGATTAAAGATGGAGGAGATGATCCTGATGTAACTCATGGTGCAGAAATTTTTGTTGATGTTGAAATGACAGAGAATATAGGAGAAATAGAAATTGATGGAGGAGAAGGAGTAGGTCGAGTAACTAAACCAGGGCTAGGTCTAGAAATTGGAAGTGCTGCAATAAATCCAACACCAAAAAAAATGATTTTAGAAAATATTAGAGAAATTGGAGAAAAGTTTTTGAAAGAAAATGGAATTAAAATTACAGTTTCGGTTCCAAAAGGAAAAGAATTGGCAACAAAAACAGATAACCCAAGAATTGGTATAATGGGAGGAATTTCCATCTTAGGAACTAGTGGCATAGTGATTCCATATTCTACTGCATCCTTTGCTGCTGCTATTAGACAACAAATTGATGTTGTAAGTTCCATGAATGATGATAGTGTTGTTTTAACAACTGGTGGAAGAAGTGAAGATTTTGCAAGAAAAATTATCGATTTACCAGATCATTCATTTATTCAAATGGGTGATTTTTCAGGTTATACAATAAAACAATGCGCAAAAAAAGAATTGAAGATGGCATATGTTGCAGGATTTATTGGTAAATTAGCAAAAATTGCAGCTGGTATAAAACAAACTCATGTAAAAGGCGGTAAAGTAGATATGAAATTCCTCTCAAAACTTGCAAAAGATTGTAACGCTAAATCAGAAACAATTGAAAAAATTCTAGGAGCAAATACTGCAAGAAATGTTCAAGAAATTATTCTGGAAGATAAAGTAGAAGGATTTTTTGATAAAGTAACAAAGGAAGCCTATAATCAAATGAGAAGCCACTCTGAAGAGAAAATTCCTGTAGAAGTCATATTATTTGATTTTGATGGAAAAGTTCTATCTAGACAAAAAAAAGAGTAAGGAATTTAATCGAATTAGAATTTTTTAATATATGAAAGAAATTGCTGTTTTAGCCATTACAAAAAATGGAATTAAGATTGCTTTTGACTTGAAAGAAAAATTTCCAGATTTTCAAATTTTTGCTCCTTTAAAATTTTCTGATGGAAATAATAACATTAATTGGTATAATGATACTACTGGTCAAAAAATTGTAGAGCTTTTCAAAAATTATGATGCCTTAATCTGCCTATTTTCTTTAGGTGCAGTTATTCGTTTAATTGCACCCCACATAAAAGATAAAAAAACTGATCCTGCAATAATTGTAATAGATGATAATTCAAATTTTGTAATTAGTGTTTTGTCTGGTCATTTAGGTGGTGCAAATGAATTATCAAATAAAATTGCGGAAAAAATAGGTGCTTCATCTGTAATCACTACTGCTGCTGATGTAAATAAAACAATTGCAGTTGATCTTGTAGGTAGAGATTTTAGATGGAAAATTGAAGATGATAGAAATGTTACTAAAATTAGTGCATTTATGGTTAACAAAGAAAAGATTGGAGTATTTCAAAATTTAGGAGATAAGAAATGGTGGAAAGAAAAATTTCCAGAAAATGTTTTCTTTTTTTCTAATTTAGATGATTTAAAAAATTCTGATTGTAAAGGATTCCTAATTATTACAAATGATGCAATTAGTGATGAAAAATTACTTGATAATTCTGTGATTTATAGAGTACCTGATCTGGTTGTTGGGGTTGGTTTGCACTGGGATACACCAAAAGATACAATTTTGAATGGTCTAAAGAAAACACTTGATAAATTTGGATTAGATATGAAAAACATAGCTAGGTTTGTATCTATTAAAAAAGAAAAAGATGTTATAGGTTTGATTGAAGTGAGTGAAGAAATGAACATTCCATTAGAATACATTAACAGAGAAGAATTAGCAACAATTCAAACTCCAAATCCTTCAAAAACTGTTCAAGCATTTGAAGGAACAGCTAGTGTTTCAGAAGCTGCTGCGTTAAAATCATCTAAAGGAGAATTAATTGTTGAAAAACAAAAATTCCCACCAAACTTGACATTAGCAATTGCGAGGATTACTCAATGAAAAGAGGATTATTAATTATTGACAGAGGAAGTAGAGAAAGAGAAGCTAGTGAAGAATTAGAGATAATCTGTGAGAAAGTAAAAGAGAAAGGAAATTATGATTTTTCAGAATTCTGCTTTTTAGAAGTGGTTCCGCCATTCATTGAAGATGGAATGGAAAAATGTTTGAAAAAAGATGTTGAACAAATGACTATAATTCCATATTTCCTTTATCCAGGTAGAAAAGTCAAGATTGCCGTAGCAGATGCAATGAAATATCAAAAAGATACAAAGATCAAATTCCTTGTTTCGAGACCAATGACTATGCATAAAACACTAGTTAACTTAGTAGACAGTAGAGTAACTGCTGCATTAGAAGAAAATAAAGTCTTGTTAGAAAAAAAGAAAGTTGATGTCCTCATTATTGGACATGGTAGTAAGGATCCAAACTCAGGACTTTCGATTGATTATATTGTTGATGAATTAAAGCCTAGCTATAGAAACGTTAGTAGATGCTATCTAGAGATTGAAGAGCCAAATATTGAGCAAGGTATAGTTTCGTGTGAAAAAAATGGTCCAGAAGTTTTAGTGATTGTTTTTTATTTTTTACATGAAGGTGCACATGTAAAAACAGACATCAATAATGATCTTTTACCAGCATTAGAAAAATCAAATCTGAAAAAAGTTTGTATTACAAAACATCTTGGTACAGATGAAAAGATGATTGATTTAATCTTAGAAAGAGCAAAAGAGGTTGAAAATGCAAACTAGAAAAGGTCAAGCAATTGAAGATGAAAGTATGCAAATTATAGAGAATGAAATTGGTAAGCATTCATACAATGAAATGGAATGGCCTATAGTTAGAAGAATAATACACTCAACTGCTGATTTTGATTTTGCTCGAAAAAATAAACTTCTTTTTCATAAAGATGCAATTTCAAATGGAATTAATGCATTAAAAAATGGATGTAGTATAGTTGCAGATGTAAATGGTATAATTGGATTAATGAATAAACAAAACCCAAAAGATTTTGGAAATAATTTAGTTTGTAATATTTCAGATCCTTCATTAATGGAATCTGCAAAGAAAACTGGGAAAACCAGAGCACAGATGTCTATGAGAGTAGCAGAAAAAGAGATTAATGGTGGAATAGTAGTTGTTGGAAATGCACCTACTGCACTCTTAGAAGTAATGGAGATGGTGAAACAAGGACTAGTAAAGCCAGCATTAGTAATAGGAATTCCAGTGGGATTTGTCTCTGCAGTAGAATCAAAAGAGGAATTATCAAAAACTGATATTCCATTTATTACAAATATTGGTCGTAAAGGAGGTAGTCCTTGTGCATCTGCAATAATCAATGCATTATACAAATTAGTAAAAGGAACTAACTAGTTTTAGAATTTTTAATCAAATTTGCAGCAAACTTTGCACTATCAAAATATAGATGACAATATGATGCAAGTACATTATATTCTGTTAATGCATCTTTGTGTAATGAAATTCCTTCACCGATTTTTAGATCATAAAGAAATTTTGCATCTTTAGAAATGTTAGAAATTTTTGAATAATGAAATTCATGTGCACGAAAGTTTCTTGGTGAAGAAATTATGCAGTTTGAAGTAATTCGTCCTTCAGTATAATTTAATGTCATTTTTTTAGTCATCTCAGTTTCCGCATCAAACAAACCAACCATCTTGAATTTGTGATTATTATGTTTGATTGAATTTGTTAGATACATCAAGCCACCACATTCAGCGTAAATTGGTACCCCACTTTCTGCAGTCTGTTTGATTGATTTTTTCATAGATTTGTTCTGACTTAGTTGTTTACCTAAAATTTCAGGAAAGCCGCCTCCAATGTAAATAGAATCACAGGATGGAATTTTTTTATCACTAATTGGACTGAAAAATTTTATTTTTGCTCCTTCACGTCTTAATGCTTCAATATTATCATGATAATAGAAATTAAATGAGCTATCAAGTGCAATTGCTACAGTACTTTTTGGTTTTTTAGTTTTTGAAGACTTAACAGAATTTAATGAAGAAGTATTTTTACAAATTTTTTCAATTAAATTAAAATCAAGGTGATCAGAAATTTCTTTTGCTGCTTCTAGAATTTTGTTATGAAGGGTTTTATCTTCTTTAACTGGAATTAACCCAAGATGTCTTGATTCAAGATTAATTGTTGAATTTTTTGGTATGATACCAATAATTGGAATTTTTAGATTACTTAATGCTACTCTACATAGATTCTCATGTTTCTTACTTCCAATTTTGTTAAGAATAATACCTAAAATCCTAGAATTTTTATTAAATTTTGTAAAACCTAATGCAGTAGCTGCAATAGAACGGGATGTTTTACTTGCATCAAGAATTAAGATTGTAGGAGATTTCAATAATGTTGCAATATGATGTGTGCTTGCAAGATTTGTCTTTCCACCAAATCCATCATAATAACCCATCACACCTTCAATAATTGATATATCAGATTTTGAATTTCTTGTAAAACTTTGTATCAATTCATGTTTTCCCATTAACCAAAAATCAAGATTCTTTGTTTCATTTTTTGCAATTGAAGTCAAGTAACTTGGATCAATATAATCAGGTCCTACTTTGAATGACTGTATTGAATAACCTCTTTTTTTTAGACCATAAATTATTGCACATGTGATAGATGTTTTTCCAACACCACTTGTTGAACCAGAAATCACTAATCGTGGAATTTTCAATTTTTTTAGTTAGATGGTTTTTTATTTAAATGGATTTAATCGATGATACATCTTTTTACTAGAAGACTGATTGCTAGATATGAGTGAAGATGGATTAGTGATTGTATATACAGGGAATGGAAAAGGGAAAACTACTGCCTCACTAGGTTTGGCATTAAGAGCAATTGGCTATGACAAGAAAATATGCATGTTACAATTTATCAAAGGCTCATGGCATTCTGGAGAATTAGATTCATCAAAAAAATTAGGTTCCAATTTTGAAATAGTACCTGTTGGAAAAGGTTTTGTTGGAATTATAGATGATAGTAGTCCAAAAGAAGAGCATGAAAAATATGCAAAAGAAGCAATAAGTTTGTGTAAAGATAAAATTTTTTCAGGAAAGTATGATATTGTAATATTGGATGAAGTGAATTATGCAATTAATTTAGATTTGATTAGCGTAAATGATGTTTTAAAACTTGTAAAAGACAAACCTGAAAGATTGGATTTAGTGTTAACTGGTAACCATGCAAAAGATGAAATCATTAAAATTGCTGATTTAGTCACAGAAATGAAAGAAATTAAGCATCCATTTAACTCTGGAATTAAAGCCAAGAAGGGAATTGATTTTTAACCTGAATAAATTGACTGAAAATAATGTCTAGTGAAACAGAATTACCCGAAGTAGGTGAGATTGTAATTGCAACAATAACAAAGATCAGTGATCATGGAGCATATGTTACACTGGATGAATATAACAAAATTCAAGGATTTCTTCATGTTTCTGAAATTGCCCCAGGATGGGTTCGCAAAGTCAACAAGTATGTAAAAGAAGGAGAGAAAAAAGTTCTTCTAGTGAAAAAAGTTGAATCTGGTAGAAAAGAGATTGATTTATCCTTAAAACAAATTTCAAAAGACCAAAGAAAAAAGAAATTACTTGATGTAAAACGATTTGAAAAAGAACATGGAATACTCACAAATATACAAGAAAAAGCAAAACTTACATCAAAACAAGTTGAAGAATTAGAAGAAAAATTCTTATCAAAATATGATTCTGTTTATCATGCAATGCTTAACATTGCTATAAACGGCAATGAAGAAATTAATGATTTGAAATTGCCAACAAAAATTCTTACTACAATTGAAGAGATATCATCAAAAATGAAATTGCCTTCTGTAGAATTACGGGGAATATTAGAAATATCAAATAACAAACCAGATGGTGTTGAATTAATTAAGAGTACACTCTCTGAAGCTGAAAAAACTGGTGGTGCAAAAATAGAGATTACGTATTTGGGTGCACCAAAATATAGATTAAGCTTAATCTCTCAAGATTTTAAATCAGCTGAGAAATCATTAAAGCCAATTTTAGAAAAGATTGAAAAAAATGTGAAAAAACAAAATGGTGTGTATAACTTTTCACGTGAGGAGTCAATTAAAACAGGAGAAGGATGATGCGATTCCAATTAAGGAAGTGTGAAATTTGTAAAATTTACACTTTAAAGGAGAAATGTCCAAAATGCAAAAATCCTACAAAAAGTGTTCATCCAGCAAAATTTTCACCAGATGATAAATATCTTAGATATAGGTTAGCTGGAAAAATTCAATAATTATAATCAGGATTGATTTTATAGATTAAGACTGTAGACATATGTCCAGCTTTTTGGCTGTAAAAACTAGGTGATGCATAAACTAGATAAAATGGATCGTTTTGTGGATCATTGAATTTTATTTCAGGAATATAGATTGGGATTAGGCCTGGAATATATTCATCAAATGTTCTTCCAGTGTTTAATTCAACATATTTGAAAACAGAAAATGGTATTAAATTTCCTAATGTTGTATTTTCCATAAAATAGTTAGTAGGAGAAATGTTATCATTTTGAACGAATTTTGATGGCTGATGATTTGATATTTTCGAAAACCATACCTTTTTGCTTTCATCACCACCGCCTTCTAAAGTATAAAGTGGAATGTTAGAACCATCTACATAAAATCTTTCACCAACCAAATAAACCAAAATATAATCAGCATTCATTCCTTTGGTTACTGGATTACAAGTTTGTTCTTTAACACCTAACTTTTCAGCCTCAATCATTAGTACGGGTTGACATGTAGGCAATCCATTATTAACAATAAACTCGTCTACTGCAAATTTTTGTTCTGCTGTCAAAGAATCATATGATATTTCAGAATCAGAAGATTCTCCAAATAATAAAGTAGATTGATAATTTAACAGAAACTCATTTTCGGGGGTTCCCTCAAATACTTTAATTGTTTCATTATCAATGTATTTAGAAATATCTGTTGAATAGTCTGAATGTAAAATATGCCATGAACTATTAGGATCTGTCATTAAAACATAAGCCATCTTTTTAATTTGAAAATCATACAAAGTAGAATTATCAACCAAAGTTGTGCGTTGACCTAAACTAGTTATCCAATAACCATAATCCCACCAAGCAGCAACTACCGCATCGTCAGGAGTATTTTGTCTTAACCATACCATCGTTTCAGGCCAATCAGTAGATGGAATATTATAAAGTGATCCACCATTCAGAATTGATGGAGGAAAATTAGCCCATTCTGTCCAAGCATTATCTTCGGGAAAAGAAACAGGTATTAAAAAAAGAATACCTATAATAAAAGGAAATATGATTTTAGTTATTCTTTGATTTTTTTGTTGTAATATTTTTTGTAATAATATTGCTAATCCAATAGAACCTAAAATGATTAGTCCAACTGAAGCAAATAATTCTAAACGAACAAATGCAGAGCTAACATAAATGGCAATAAATCCTGAAATTAATGCAAAAACCCTCATATCTTTTTGAATGTTGATGGTTTTCTTTGAAAAAAGAAACCAAATTCCAATCAGTCCAAAGATTAGAAATACTGAAAGAAATCCGAAAGAGAGTGTTAAACTTGTAGTCATATGTTCTGCAACAGAATCAGTAAGTGGATCAGAAGTAGTTAAAAATGGATTTACTGCGTTAAGATATCTAAATGATGGTAACCCAACAAAACCAGAATTAACAATACCTATACCAGAGACTATAAAAGCAATTAAAATTCCAAGGGAGTTACGAAAGTACGTCTTTTCAGAACTATATTTTGTGATAATTTGAGTAATAATAATAAAAATAGTTGGTAATAAAATTGCCAAACCTGCATAACCTACAATAAATGAAGACGTTCTTTCAAATGCCAATGAAAAAATAATTAGCGACACAGAAAATGTGCTAGTTGACCATAGTAGAAAATTTCTTTCTTTTCTAAAAAAAGGTAACGCAAAATAATATACAATTATTGGCAAAAGGAAAAATAGAATCCCGCCCCAAGCGGATAGTCCTAATGATAAAAATAGTCCAGCAAAAATTAGTTTAATAAAAGAAATCTTTCCTCTGTTAGATTTTATTCCTGAAACAAAAAGATACAATGCCAAAAATGCAAAAAAAAGACCTAATGGTTCTGATTTAAACCAACCAATTAACCCCCTTGAAAAAATTGGAACTGACAATGAAAAGATTAGTGCTGCAAATAATCCAGCGGTAGTACCTCCTAGAACACGAACAAATGCAAACACTATGATTCCAGTTAAAGACCCAATAATTATTGGAAATAATATAGTGAATTGATAAAGTGAGGAACCAAAATTAAAAATTGAATAAAAAATTGCAGATGTGAAGTGTAAAGTTACTTGTGAAGTTTCTGAAATATTTCTTCCATATGGATACCAGCTTTTATCATCAATCCAATTGAAGTATGCGTCTGAACCATTATCAAGAATGTATTCTGTTGCTCTATAATTAAAAAAAGGATCAAATTCGAATAGTTCAAAACCATACATCATTGGTGTGGAACGAATTATCATTGAAATTGAAACTGATAAAGCTAAAACTCCTATAATCAGTAAATGTTGAAGTCTAAAATCAAAATTTCCTACTGTGAATAGTTTCTGATTAGATACCATGTTTCAACTCAAATTTCGTAGTTATTTACAGTTTGTTCAACTATGGTGCAAAAGTTCCGGTGAGTTTGGCTTCAGCAATAATATGACCTTTCATTACATCCTCTAATTCTTGTTTGGAAAAACCTTCTTTCAAATCTAAGTCTTTATCCAATTCATATAATTTGAAGATGTACGTATGTTGTCCATCTGGAGGTGCAGGTCCACCATAACCAATTTCACCAAAATCATTTTTGCCTTCAGTAACAGAATCATCAGTATTACCATATTGTAGCCAATGAACCCAAACTTTTCCAACTACTTTCATTGCATCAGGATCATCCATGATCATTGCCCATGGACCAGTAGAATTGTACTTGTTCAAGAAATCAATGTGAGGTTGTTCATTTCCATGTTTGTAACCACATTCCTTAGGAATTTCTCCACCATCTTTGAAATCATTAGAGATTATAGAAAGTTCAGACATGTATTAATGAATAATTATTTTTAAAATAAAGTTTTCTAGTTTTCAAGAAGTATCTTATCATTATGTATTGATAATATTGAACCACCAGATTTTTTGATCTTAGTTTTTAGCTCTTTGTCCATTGTTGCTACAATAGTTGGATTGTTTTTTATATAATCAAGAATTCCATCATCTGCAGTATCAGCATCAATATCATTTGTTTTAAAATTTTTTATAAAATTCAAAGTCTGTTTAGAAATCTCTTTTTTGTCAGGATCTTCAGCTAAATGTTCTAACTCTTTTCTAACAATTCTAGGCACGACGTAGGATAATGTTCCAATTTCAGTTTCTATAGAATCAATATTTTTGATTCTATGAGTAGCTAGATGGATGAGAAAACTAGTATCTGCTATTACTTCAGCCAATTATTCCAGCACCGATTAATCTCCATCTATCAGCGATTCTTCTGCTAATTGCTACATTACTTTTTTCAAATAGGCATGCAGGTCTTCGTAAAGTAACTTCAATTTCATCTGATTTCACTTTTGTTACTTTTCCAGGAACTGGGGCGGTTCCAATATTAAGTCTCAACATCTCACCCATATTTATTGGGGAAATTTTTTCATTGTTTGCAGAACCAACTGCTGAATCAAACAAATTAACTTTTAATTTTGCAATATCTGAATTTTCGGGAAGAGACCCAGGTTTACCTATAACAGAACCAATGAAAGAATCACCACGTGTAAGATTTGGATCAAGTTTTGTTCCAATAGCAATCAATCCTCCTGGTTTTACATTATCAACAGTTCCAGCACCAGTCCCAAGTGAAACAATTTCTGTCACTAATGGTTCATAGTTTTTCTTCTTTTCGTTTAACAGCCCTGGCTTAATCTCAATTTCATCTCCAATGTTAAATTCTCCCTCTGTTAAACTTCCTCCAATCACGCCACCATTGATATTTGAAATTTTTGTTCCGGGTTTGTTAATATCAAATGAACGTAAGACGTGCATTACTGGAGATTTTTTATGATCATGGTCAGGAGTTTCAATTTCAGTTTCTATTGAATAAATGAGTGCATCAAGATTGAGGTTTGATTGAGCTGAAACTGGTATTACAGGAGATTTTGCAGCATTTGTTCCTTTGATAAATTTTGAAATATCAGAGTAATTACTCATTGCGTCTTTGTAGGAGATTAGATCAACTTTATTCTGTACAACAACAATTTGTTTAATTCCTAATGTTTCTAAGGCTAAAAGATGTTCTCTACTTTGCATTTGTGGGACTTTTTCATTTGCTGCAACTAACAAAATTGCACCGTCCATTAATGCAGAACCTGAAAGCATGTTAGCCATCAAACTTTCGTGTCCTGGACTATCTACAAAACTAACTACACGACTTAATTCTCCTTCTTTTTTACAGTTAGGACACTTTGATGACGTAGAATAATTTTCAGGTGGTTCACAGTCAGGGCATTTATAAAACGCAGCATCAGAATATCCTACACGGATAGTAATTCCTCTTTTTAATTCCTGACTGTGGACACTAGTCCATTTTCCAGTCAAGGCCTGAATTAGTGTTGTTTTTCCATGATCTACATGGCCAGCAGTACCAATATTTACACAAGGTTGATTACCATATTTTTTAACATACCAATCAGGAAGAGAGTCTTTCCAATGCATATTAAAACGCTAATCCTAGACTATGTTAATTTATGCATCGATCTGTTTTTCTAATCAGACTTCTTTTTCTTTCTGTAAATGCCAAATCCTATCAATCCAGCAATTACAGCTATAATACCTGCAATCATGCCAGGAGACATTCCCTCAGAATTATTCTCAATTATAGAAAATCCGGCAATATCAATTGTAGTTTCATAAATGAGAGTATGATCGGTTCTCATTGAATCCTTGTAAGAAACTTCAATTGTAACATCGTGTTTACCGGCACGTTCTCCGCCTTCAAATTCAATTGGAATATTAAATGGAACAGGACTGTCTGGTTCAATTTCATCAATATACTGCTT
>CEUZ01007654.1_pt1 | contig 23693 bp, 22 predicted proteins | sample 361511 | NCBI WGS metagenome assembly CEUZ01 (sample SAMEA2622822, study PRJEB7988) | marine metagenome | biome: marine biome (ENVO:00000447); feature: surface water layer (ENVO:00002042); material: "saline water (ENVO:00002010), including plankton (ENVO:xxxxxxxx)" | depth 5 m | reverse complement strand
TCAAGTCTCGTCAGTCACTCACGAAACCCCATCGAGAGATGGGGTTTTTTAAAAACCATTAAGACAATAATGGACATGTTTAATTTCTTGTTATAGCCGTTAATTATCCATAGGTTTTTGCAAATAAGAACAAAAGGAGTTTAAATGTTAAAAAAAGTTACATTAATATTGATTTCTATCTCTTGTATTTCATATGGTCAAAATATGATTTATGGTGAGGCACTTGGCCCCGGAATACTAGGCTCTATCAACTATGAGCGCATGTTAGGTGAAAAACTCTCTGTCAGAGTTGGATATGGCGGTATTACAGTGACTGACGAATATGACGAGAGTATCACTGTATCTGCAATTCCAATTGGTGCCAATTATTTTATGGGAAATAATCATAAACTCGAAATAAGTGGAGGTGTAAATATATTGAATTTTACATCATCTATCGATTTACTAGGTTTATATCTTGATAAAGGCCTCACAACCTTTTATGGTGGAGTTGGGTATAGATACCAAAAAGATACTGGAGGTTTAATCTTCAGATTGAATGGCTACTTTCTGATGCTAGGTGAGGCAGGCGGCGTACCAACTGGAGGATTAAGCTTAGGATATGCTTTTTAGTTAGATAATTAAAATAATGTATAAAATTAAAGCCCCCATTGAACCAATGGGGGCTTTAATTTTATCTATTTGAGAAAAATTTAATTTAAAATTTCGATTATTTTCTTTTCTAATAATTTTGACATAACCTGGTATCCTTTTTTATTCGGATGTACACTATCCAGTCCATAGTCTTCGATTAATCCTTCTTTTTCATCCACCATGGAAGTATAGTAATCAAGGTATACCATTCCATTAATTTTGGAGTATTTCTTTAAAGCTTGATTAACTGCTAAAATTTTTGGTGAAGGGTTTTGGTTTTGACTCCAAGAAAAATCATTGGCCGGCAAAATTGAACAAAGTATTACATCAACTGAATTACTTTTGGCCAACTCAGCCATCGAGACAATATTATCAACTATCATTTTTTCTGTAGATGGACCAGTGTTTCCAGCAATATCGTTTATTCCTGCCAATATAACAACTATTTGAGGCTTTAGATCGATCACATCCGGCCTGAATCTAATTAGCATTTGTGGTGTCGTCTGACCACTGATCCCTCGATTGATATAACTCTTTCCCTTGAAAAACTCTGGTTGATAAACACTCCAACTTTCTGTTATTGAGTTTCCCATGAATACAACTCTTTTTTCATCAGCTTTAGGCAAACCAAGTAACTTGTTCTCAGAACTATAACGATCCAAAGCAGGCCAGTCTTGTCCAGCAATAAGAGAAATCATAATTAGTATTTTCCAAAAAAATTTCATCTAGATTTTAAAAAATTATTTTTGAAGAAATTAATAACAGAAAGAATAAAATCATTTCTCGCTAAGAAACTACTTCCACAATTTGGACATGATGACAATAGTGAAACATATTCAGTCAATTTTGTTCTCTTCCAATTATAAGAACAGGATAAACATTTCATGAGTTATTTTTAATATTTTAATCTCACTTAAAAACAGCCAGAAAATACACAAGAGGTAATATAAGTTTTTAAATCCATTTTCAATTTATTTAAGTTAAAGAAAACACTTTAAATTCATGCCCTATGGAAGCGTTAGTTCAATACTTTGAAACTATATCTACGAGCCATCGAACAATCATATTGGTTGGCGGATTGACATTTTTTCTATTTATAGAAGCAGGTATACCTCTTTTTAGATTCAACTCAAAAAAAATAAAGCACATTGCACTAAACCTATTATTTACTCTTACAACATTGGTTATAAACCTAGGTGGCGCATTTCTGATTTTGAAAGCAGCTGATTACAATAACGCAAATCAAATGGGCTTGCTAAACCTGATTGCCATGCCCTTATGGCTAAAGGTGGTTATTGGGCTTCTTATCCTCGATCTGATCGGCGCCTGGCTGATCCATTGGATTGAACATCAGGTTAAATGGATGTGGGGATTTCACGTTATTCATCATACGGATCAGGAGATTGATGTCACTTCTGGCTTACGACATCATCCTGGTGAAAGCGTTTTCCGTCTTCTCTTCACTGCATTGGCCGTATTTGTATCTGGTGCGTCATTTGGAATAGTGATGCTATACCAAACTATGTCAGGCTTCTTTGCTCACTTAACTCATGCCAATATTCGGTCCCGACCATGGATTGAGAAGATATTTTCACCCATCTTTGCCACTCCACATTTTCACAAAGTTCATCATCATTTTACCCTGCCCTATACGGACCGAAATTACGGGAACATTTTTTCCATCTGGGACCATCTATTTAGAACCGCCGTCAAGGTTAAATCCATGGATGAACTCACCTACGGCTTGGATACCCATATGAGACATAAAGAGACTTGGCATATCCCCACTTTATTAAAAATTCCATTTCAAAAATACCGATCTCGCGCGGGATCTAAATTCAGCAACTAAGATACCCCATGCAATACATTGAATGGCTTGGATGGGTAGCCACTGCCCTCCTTCTAACAGGATATTATTTAAATGCAAAACAATACATCTATTCCTGGATTGTTTGGCTTTTTGGCAATTCTTTCATGCTCATTTATGCCATCTTGATCCATTCGAACTCAGTAGCATTTTTATCCATCGTTTTGGTGTTTCTTAATATCTTTGGATGGCGCAGCTGGCGAAAGAAAAATGCATAAATATCTTTTCATTTCAATGACATGTTTAATGATTTTAGGATGCGCCAGCCCGAAAACATCCCCTCAATATATTTTTGAGGATCATTACCACTATGGCCAACTGAATCAAGAATTGCTCATGACCCACGAGGCGCATCCTTGGTTTAAGAAAAATTATGTTGCGTATTCACCCAATTTATCGCAGTTGATTACATTAAATCTAAATGATATTTCAGTCCGGATTTTTATGGGTACATGGTGTCACGACAGCAAGCGTGAAGTTCCCCGATTTTATAAGGTTTGGGATGGGCTAAAATTAAGTGAATCTCAAATCATCATTGTGGGATTGAACAAAAAGAAAAAAGGATACTTCAAGAACTATTCTGAATTCGGAATCACTAACACGCCCACATTCATATTTTATCGAAATGGAAAAGAAATTGGCAGAATTGTTGAAAGACCAAAGGGGAGATTAGAAGAACACTTGAAAACAATTTTATCGGTCACATCATGAGGATGACACCGGAAGAAAAGAAAGAATTGGACAATTGGGTCCAAAAGGAATACCCAAAAAGCATCAAACGGATGGACGCCTCCAGCCCCTTTCACCGCATCGGAAAATACTTTATTGGAGCTGGCATTCTTTTATACGCACTCTTTGTATGGACACACCTTAATTTCTTGAAACCGATAGCCATAGTCTCCCTTCTTTTGGGGATGGGAATTGAAGTAGTGGCGCTGGTTCAATATTTTAAATCATTATCCCATGACGATTGATTTCACAGGAAAAACCATTTTGGTCACCGGCGCTTCCGGCGGGATAGGTCGGGCCATTGCTCAGGCTTTTGCGAAAGCCAATGGAAATGTAATCATCCACTACAACAGCAATAATTCGGGTGCGAAAGATACACTTAAATCTTTATCCGGGAATGGCCACGCCATCATTCAATCAGACCTATCAATCCCTCGTGCTGTTAAATCCATGGTGAATTCTATTGGTGCTCTCGATGTGGTGGTTAACAATGCGGCCGTTGTAGAACAATTCGATTTTGATGCTCTCGATTATAATCAATGGCAAGATGTATGGGATCGAACCATCAGTGCCAATCTGTTGGGTCCTGGTTACCTTATGTTTTGCGCGGCAAAGGCCATGCAAAAAAATGGCGGTGGAAAATTTGTAAATATTTCCTCTCGCGGTGCATTTCGAGGAGAGCCCAAAGCACCGGCCTATGGCGCCAGCAAAGCGGGATTGAATGCGTTAGGCCAATCCATGGCCCAAGCTTTGGCTAAAGATAATATTTTTGTCTATACAATCGCCCCGGGATTCGTTGAAACCGATCGTGTAAAAGATATGGTCAATGATGATATTAAAGCCCAAAGTCCATTGAATCGTGTGGCCAAACCGGAAGAAGTGGCACGAACCGCCCTCTGGCTTGCATCAGATGGGAATGATTTTCTCACCGGCGCTATTGTGGACGTAAACGGCGCCTCCTACCTTAGATCTTAGTTATCTACTTCAGCAACTGCATCTTTTTTGATTGAACCAGTCCATTGGATTCAATCCGATAGATATACATGCCTGAGGGCATTTGATTCCCGAATCCATCTTTACCATTCCAAGTGACATGATGCACACCCGCTGACTTTTCACCATGGAACAAGGTGGCCACTTCACGACCGGCTATATCAAATACTTTTAAGGTAACGATGCCACCTTTATTTAAGGTAAAAGGAATTTGTGTAGATGGATTAAATGGGTTCGGATAGTTCTCTGCCAATTCAAAAGACGTTGGCAAATCGGGATCATCCACGGACAACACATCACCACCAAAATTCGCTGAATACATGCCATTCCCATGGGTAGCAATGGCCACGTATCCATCGGCAGGACGGCCATCAATCATATCCACAACCACATTACCGATGTTGGATGCGCCTTCTTGCACCCAAACCGTGCTGGTACCATCTAATTGATCGGTAGAATACAGGCCCGTACTGGTAGCCGCAAAATATTTATACCCTTTTTTTAATGGATAAACATATACATCTCGAACGGAAGGTCCATTCCCTCTTCCGCTTACATTTTCTTCTAAATTACCACTCACATCCGTCCATGAATCACCACCATTTTCAGAATAATAAATACTCCTTACTTCATAATTAGAATAAGACACCATCACCTTATCTCCATTGTAAGGATCGACAGAAATGCCGCTCACATAACCGGAGGTACTGATATTATTTTTAATATTTACTGCCTGATCACTTTTATGAGCATTATCTAATCGATATACATATCCAGAGGAAGAACCATAATACAACCGATGGGGCGGATTATTAATGCTTCCCCCAAAAGCAGAAATACTGCCGATGGCTGCTGTGCGCTGTAATTTCTCCCAGTTTTTACTTTTGTAACCACCACCGCCACTGGGTTGTTCATAATTTTCTTCATTTAGGTAAACATCATTATTGCGATAAATGTGTTTACCGCCGGCATAATAAAGAATATGATCATTCACAGGATCAGAATAGACAGGACTAATGAATAATGCTTCCTCTTCTCGATCAAAATCCGGTGGCATTAAATATGCCCACGAATAGTTATTATATTTCCCTTGCCCATTGCCATAAGACCATCCAAACGGGTTGGACCAGTCAAGCATCAGAGTATAACCTTTCTGTGAAGAAACCACATAGGCCTTGCCCATATTGATTACAGAGCAGTAGGCGCCATCACCCCCCGATACTTGTTCCCATGGACTCGTGCCGCTGGATACCAATGACTCCAAAGTACCATTATCCTGTGTACCGCCCATTATCAGGTCAGGATATGTTCCCGATGGATCAATGGCTATGGTATAAAACTGAGTAGTGGTATATCCATTATTCAAAGAATTCCACTGGCGTCCGCTTTGAGTAGGTGCTTCCATCGTATGGAGGCCCCCATCACTGGCAGATAATACTTTTAATGAATCATTTGGGAAGAAGATTACATCATGCTGGTCCGGGTGGTGGGCATCCCAACCATAACCACCGATTTTTAATCGACCTGCAGTGGATTCCCATCCATTGGGAGAATAGTATAAATTGGTGCCGCCCAAGTAAACCAATTTTTCATTGTAAGGACTAATTCGCACATAAAGGTCGTAACCGCCTTGAGAATTAAAATCATCTGGAATATTGGCACTCAAATCCGTCCATTCTCCACCAGCGTTGGAGCCATCTCCAGATTCGTAATGGTATTTCCATAAAAAATGATTATCAGAATCATTGCCTATGAAATAGGCGATAGAATCGTTCGATTCCGAAATATCGGGTACCATTCTATTAAAGGTTGCAGGAAAATTAACAGGCGCAATGGATGTCCATGTTTCACCATCAGTTGAACGCAAAATGGGTCCGTCCGTTTCTTCATTCCCCAACACTGCAATCATTAAACCAGTACTGGACATGGCCAAATCACTATACCGATCTGACCCTTGACCCAATACAACTTCCCAAGTGCGACCATCATTTTTACTCCGATATATGGATCCAAAGGATGCGGTAAAAATATGGCCAGTAGTGGGGTGCACTTTAATCCGCCAGGAATAATTCAAATAATTATCAAATAACTGTGGCGTGCTTGTTGAAGTAGGCGGGATCAAATTCCAATTTAATCCATTGTCTGTAGATTTATAAACGCCATCTCCTCGAAATGGTGCCCCCCTTGCACCAGCTGAATTTCCGGATAACTCCCCTGTGGTGGCATACCAAATATTAGACATTCCATCTCTGGGGTCCTGAACAATAGATGATACACTGTGGAGTTGATCAGATTTGGTCATTTTCGCCCAAGATTGGCCACCATCTGTGGTTCGCCATATGCCACCAGAAACACCACCTGCTATAATCGTATTTACATCATTTCTGTCAAAGGTTACGCCACGGGTCCGCCCACCTACATTGTATGGTCCGCGATTAGTCCAGTTCAAACTGCTACTATGGCTATTGGATCGTTCCAATCGTAAAGGCATTTCATTACTGCCGGGCAATGTTTTAGCATAACTTAATGAACGTTGTTGTATCCCCTCTGGAATCGTATTGGTTACTGGGCTTTTCAATCGCAAAAATTCAAAAGCCAATCGGTTAATGGGTCCACCTTCTTCTGCCCCTTCAGCTAATTGTGGATCAACTATACCCGGATTATTTTTGGTTGTAGATAGGTTGCCAGAAAGAATAAAAATACCGGCAAATATTATTAAAAAGGTTATACCCTTTAAGTTATGGTTTTTCAATTGTTCTCCTAATTTATAGGTTTAAATCATGGGTTAAAATTTAAGTGAAAATCATGATATGTCTTTTTCATTCATTTAACTGATGTGAAATAAATCACATTTACAAAAATTAAAGGTTCATAAAGGATGATTTATATAAATACTTTAAGATATTCTACCTTTTATGAATCACAGCCAAGGTCAAACGACTCACCGCAACCATATCTCCATCATCATTTTTAATCTCAATATTCCATACATGAATTTTTTTACCAATCTTGATTGGCGTCGCTTTACCATGGACAAATCCATCCGTGGCGGACTTCAAATGATTGCAGTTAATCTCCACACCCACGATCCATTGATTGTCACGATCAATATGCATACCGCCAGCCACACTGCCCAATGTTTCCGCAAGGGCAGCCGATGCTCCACCGTGAAGCAATCCATAGAGCTGGACAGTGCGATGATCCACGGGCATTTTACCGCAAACATGCTCAGGGCTAAAATCAGTGAATTCAATCCCAAGATGTTCAACCATTGTATTTGCGCTGAATGCGTTCATTTTTTCTAATGCTTTTTCTTTATCCATTATTTGGTTCCTATATAAAGTGTGCACACACCAAATGTGAGCGGAATTACCCGACAATTTTTTAATCCAACTGACTCCATGAGTGCTACAAAATTTTTTCGTGTCGGGAAATTCATAATGGAGTCTGCCAAGTATCCATATGCTGCAGAATTTTTAGTAAATAGTTTCGCCAACTTGGGCAATACGCCATTCAAATAAAAACTATAGGCGCACCGCCAAAATCCCGGTTCAGGTGTGGTGAGTTCCAAAACCATCACTTGACCATTCTTAATAATTACACGTTTCATTTCAAATAATGCTTTTTCTTTATCGGGGATATTTCGAATCCCAAATGCCATGGCGGTTACGTCAAATGAATTGTCTGCATATTGGAGTTTGGTTGCATCCCCCCAATTTAAACTCACCCTTTCATCCGAGTTTTGGGATTGAACTTTTTCAATCCCCTTATCAAGCATTTCTTGGACAAAATCCACGCCGGTCACATTCACATCCGGATAGGTATTGGCGCAATCCAATGCAAGGTCGCCGGTACCTGTAGCCACATCCAAGAATCGATGTGTGTTAAAAAAAATCATCTCAGAAACAGTACGCTTACGCCAGGCCACATCACGCCGTCCGGACAAAAACCGGTTCAAGAAATCATACTTATCTGTCACCGATGCAAAAATATCTTTCACGATACCTATTTTTAGATCATCGTTCACTTGATTAACATATGGATAATCTTGTGATTTTAATTCATTCATCTATTCTATTGTCTTAGAGCATTCATATGTTCACGTGTCAAAGATACACTAACACCCGATCACGCAGGCACTTACTTTAATCCTTTAATAAAAAATGTTGTAATCATAAAATATTCGATTATGATCAAGTGGTCAATATATTGGTTTTTAATATTTATTATTGATACAAAAAACCCCGCGATTGCGGGGTTTTAATTAAAGTGAATCGATTGCTGTGGAATCGGGTTCCGGTGGTGGTGGCACTTCCCCCCAATGGGTTGGGGATGTATTCAACTGCCATGAAATATTTTTATTCGTCTGGTATACTTCTGACTCATCTCCCACACGGATGTTGCTAGAGGACCATTCTGCATTGGATCGTCCGACGACAATTTCGCCCAATGATTCCCCATTGTGATCCATCAACACCAATTGGGTTCCGGTGGTATCACCTACATTAAACTTCTCCCACTTGGCTTCATTCCTTGAAACCAGTGAAGTCCGTTTTACTTTCAATACATTATCAAAGAAAGAATTCATGGTGTTCTCTTTAACGACCAATGTGTCATTCCCTTCAATGGACCAACTTGCGCCATTATAAAGGAGCGAAATCGATTCTTCACCTTTGGTGATATCAAAACTAAATACATCATCCCGCTGTACATCAAATACTTGATCACTACTTGATGCACGGCCACGTTGCTGCATTTGATTGATCCCAAACAGAACAACCAATACACCCAAAACAATGAGGAGTCTCTTCATATGCTTACCCATAAAGTTCCTCCAAAATAGAACTTCTCCGTTTTTGGCTACGCATCCGGATTAAACCAAACCCAATAATCAAAAATGAAGGCATAACAATATTAATCCATTTCCAAGTTCGCTTGGCCTCATCGGAAACATCCTCCAATGGTCGAGAAGTGATTTCACGTGATCGCAATGCAATCAAATCACGGTCACCAATAAGATAGTCCACTGAATTCATAATAAAGATATGATTTTCAGGAGAGCGACCGCCCCCTTGGTCTGCCATGAAATCAGAATCACCTATCAGTATAACCTGACTCAGGACTCCATTTTCATCCACTTTTTCTGATCGGGCACTCAGTACCTTGTCCGACTGGTTGAACATGCGAATGAATGGATTTTGATTTGGATCCGGATTCAAATTGAATTGCCCCCGCATTTCCCCTGATTGGTCAGAAGAAAAAAGCAGTGGAACAAAATTCACATTTCCAATAGAGGCAGAGTCCTGTCTAATCTCACTCGCGAATACCAATTGAATCTGCTCCAATCCAGCAACAATTGGTTCATTATTATTAAAGGATCGCACGACCGGTAATAGCGGATATTCCATAGGCACATTCATTCGGATGGGCCCCATTTGCTGCTGTACATTTACCCGTCCGCAAATTTTATCCGTAACCAAATTTTCTGCAATTGCAAAACCATAATCATCCACCAAATCAAAAATGTTCGATTGAATCGGGAATGCCTGTTGAATTTGCAAATTCGCTTTAACACGATTCTGCGTTAAAAATAAATTTCCACCTCGGTTGAGATAATCAGAAAGATGCTGATATTCATCTCCACTTAAGGAATCAGAAACACCCCCCATGAGGAGTGCGGTAACTTCTGCAGGCACTACATCACTCAAATTCACAGGTTGTACCATATAACGCTGTCCCAAAAGATTTTGAATATTTTGGAACTGAGTTGTCTGTCCTTCTAACTGAGCAATCCCCACTGTGGGTTTATTTGTCTCCACCAATTTTTTAATCTTGGATGTAATTTCATACTCCAAACCAGTGGTGGTCTGAATCACGGGAAGCACTTCCTTCTTATCCTCATACTGGATAATCATCCCCATAAGTACGCGCTTTACTTCCATTTTATCATTTTCAACCACCTGCATCTGGACCGGCATAATGCCTGCTTTCTGCGCTTCCTGCTCAATATCTTCATCATCTTCAGGGCGGAAGAATTCAAATCTAATATTTCCATCTCCCAGCGCTTCATACTCTTCTAAAATATCCTGAAGGTAACGGCGGTTGTTGGCATACTCACCGGGAAGGTCGTCAGAAAAATAAACTTTCATTGTCAATAGATCATCCACCTGCTTCACAACCGATTCACTGGAAGATGACAATGAATACATATCATTATCCGTCAAATCCCAACGGTGAAACCAGTTTTGAGAAATGCTGTTCAATAAAAACAGGATGACGAAGAGTAAAATCCCCGGTACAAATACTGATTTTTTCAGATCAATATTATTCAATAACTGTTTCATTATTTCCACCTCCGCACTTCAAGGGTTTGGATGGTCAGAAAAATGAAAAAACCAATCATGGAGAAAAAGTAGATCAAATTTCTTGAATCAATCACGCCGCGAGAAATGTTGGATAAATGGTAATCTACTGCCAAGAATTGAAGTACCCCCGCCAAAGTATGAGGCACAAAAACTAATGTTTTATCCAACATGAAAAATACAAGAACCAGAAATACACCAATGATAAATGCCACCACTTGGTTTTCTGTCACGCTGCTGGCATACGTACCGATGGCGGTATACGTCGCCCCCATCAACGCCAACCCTAAATACCCGCTGAATATTGCACCATAATCCACGTTGGTACCCACAGACATCAATGTGAAGAAATGAATTAATGTGACAGCCAGTCCCAAAAGGATTAAACACAGTCCGGCCAAGAACTTGCCCACCACGAACTCATAGGTATTCAATGGTAAGGTGGATATAGTTTCCATAGTGCCGATATTGTTTTCCCTTGCAATCAATCCCATAGATACAGCGGGTATAAAAAAGAGAAAAACCAATGGTACAATATCAAAAAGTACTCTCAGATCCGATTGGCCAAAAAGAAAAAAGGTATTGGTGAAGAAATATCCGCTCACTACAGCAAATATGACGAGAAAAATGTAAGCCATAGGACTATTGAAATAGCCCTGCATTTCTCTCCGAAAGACAGTGCGAATATTATGCATTAGACCCTCCCTTTGTAGTGAGATTTCGGAAAATATCTTCCAAATTAGTTGTATGAGGATTCATCTTTAATATGGACCAATTATTTTCTACTGCATATTTGAAAAGATCTTCACGGGGATCTTTATCCTTTCCATATTCAAACTGAATAGATTGTACGTTATTTGCTTCGTCCAAAGAAATAAATTTCACGGATGGGAGCTTGGCTTGAATATGCTCCACTGATTCTTTCGCCGCACCTTTTACTTCCATATTCAAAAGAATATTCCCCATAAAATTACTCATGAGTTCATCGCTGGTACCATTGGCAACAATTTCACCTTCATTGATAATAATGATTCGATCTACTGTCGCTTGGATTTCCTGCAGAATATGACTGGACATAAATACCAGTTTTTCTTTGCCCAAGGATTTAATAAGACTACGAATTTCAACAATTTGGTTCGGATCAAGACCAGTGACCGGCTCATCCAGAATTAAAATTTTTGGATCATGAATCATGGCTGCGGCCAATCCAATCCGCTGTTTATATCCTTTCGAACAATCGGAAATCGTCTTATGAACGACTCCATTTAGACCGCATCGCTCGACCACACGAGCCAATGCATCCTTGAATACACGTCCGCTAATCTTCCGAATCCCTGCTAGAAATTCTAAATATTCATAAACACGCATTTCAGTATAGAGTGGATTCAGTTCGGGTAAATAGCCGATCTGTTTTTGAATTTCATGGGTATGATCAATGATATTCATGTCATTGACTTCAATCGTCCCTTCGGTCGGGACCAAATACCCAGTCATCATTTTGAGCGTGGTGGTTTTCCCCGCTCCGTTGGCACCGAGAAAGCCGACAATTTCACCATCCTGAATATCAAAGGATATTGATTTTACCGCTTCAACAGGGCCGTAATTTTTGGACAAATCCGTGACTTTAATCACCAGTATATGACCTCCTCAATTTTGGTTTTCACTTTTGAATAGATAAATAATCGATTCAAATACTAGAAACTGTCTTAAAAAGTTCCGGCAAAATTATAATGAAGAATAAAAAAGGGCAAGATTGAGACTAAGAAATTACTGATTTATTAATTTATATATGATTTCCGTATGTCTTGGATTCGAACCACAGCATGAACCAATCACTTTGGGACTCATGTCTAAATATGTGGAGATGATATTATTAAATGATTGATCATCCACTTTTTCATCTATCTCCCCATCCGGTTTCGGTTCCGTTAATCCCATGTTAGGATATACACCCCAATCACCGCCCCAGTTTTCAATTACCCCCTCTAGTGCGGAATCTGTTTTTGCTACCGTATTGCAGTTCAGCATAAGAATATCAACTTTGTCTTTCGCCATTGGATAAACTGATTCCAATGAGCGTCCCGATAATAAATGATCATCATCCTTTACGATAAGACTAAGCCAAATATTTTGGCCATTCACCGACTGAAGCGCAATATCTATTTCATCTAAATGCCCCATGGTTTCGAAGAGAATCACATCCACTCCTGCTTCATTAAACCAGTCTACTGTTTCTCCATAAATATCTTCTGCGGCACCTCGTCCTGGGAATAGCTCCGGTGAATAGCAATCCTCAATGGATGTTATGGAGCCGGCTAGGATTTTTGGATTTGAACGCCGGCCAAGCTCTACTGCATTCATTAGGCTCTCCCTCGCCCGTTCCCAGGCCCGCTTCGGCGAATAGTCCGCTTTTCGGTAGGTCCATGTAGTGGTGCGAAATGTATTGGTACCAATGATATCCGCTCCGGCAGTAACATAATCCTGATGAATAGCAGTTACGATTTCAGGGTCAGTGAGATTCGATTCGGCAGACCAAAGGGGTAAAGGCAATTTCACACCGCGTGCCATAAGTTCTGTCCCCATGGCGCCATCCATGATAAGTGGTTTATTCACTGCAGCTCCTTTTGCATTCTTCCATGGTTTCAAAAGGAATAACACCTTGGCATCCGCCCCAAATGAATTCTTTGCATTCACCTTCTTTTTGGTCATAAAAATATCGAGGGAAATATGCGTCGCAAGGACCAGTCTCCGGTTTTAAAAAACATTTCATTGGTAATTGATCCGACTTTTCAGGTTCGCATGCAATACAACCAACGAGAATAATAAAAATTTTGGGATTCAATTATTTTAGAGAGGTGATTATCCGCCAACTGGTGGACGTCTTTACGATTATTTTACACCGTAGAGACACGGCATACCATGTCTCTACACTAGTAAATTCAGTTGATAAGATGGAATGAAACGATGCCTCGCCCCTACATATTTTTACTGATTCAAAAACAAATAATCCACCGCCAGTTGAGCCATGGATTTCATGCCGTATTTCAAATTCCGTTCATCGGCAAAAAAGTAAGGCGAATGGTTGGATGGTGCCATGGATGGATCTTCCGCCACACCGTTAAAGAAATACAATCCCGGGGCATGGTCCGTGAAAAATGGAAAATCCTCCGCACCGGTTACGAAAGGGCGAATGACTACATTCTCATCCCCATACACCCGCCGTAGTGAGGGCAGCATTTGTTCTGTCAAAGACGGATCATTATAAGTGACTTTCGCAATTCCGCTGAAAATCTCCACCTTTGCTTTTGCATTGGAGGCTTCTGCAATCATTTCCACTTTCTTTCGAATACTTTCATGGATTTGTTGACGGATTTCCTCTTTAAATGTACGAATTGTCCCTTCCATCACTACTTCTTCGGGGATAATATTATTCCGAACGCCGCCATGGATTGAACCGATGGTTACAATCCCCGGCACAGCCGTGATATCTACTTCCCGTGCCATGATGGTTTGCAATGCCATTATGATCTGTGATGAAATCACGATGGGATCTACACCGCCCCAGGGTGCCGCACCGTGGGTTTGTACACCGGTCACAGTGATACGCATCCGCTCAGCAGCTGCCATGGTAGGTCCGGAACGATATTGAGCTGTACCGACTTTCCCCGGCCAGGCATGAAGACCAAAGATCGCATCAACTTTCGGATTATTCATGACCCCTTCTTCCACCATAAAGGGCGCTCCGCCTTTTTCACCTAAAGGTGCTCCTTCTTCTGCCGGTTGAAAAATGAATTTTACTGTACCCGGCAGGTTATCCCGCATAGAAGTCAAAATTTCTGCAGCACCCATCAATCCAGCCACATGATTATCGTGTCCGCAGGCATGCATCACATCTACTTCATTCCCTTGATATACCCCTTTTGCTTTCGATGCAAAAGGAAGATCTACTTTTTCTTTAACCGGCAAACCATCCATATCAGCGCGAAGGGCCACAACCTTTCCCGCTCTTCCACCCTTTAAAATACCCACTACACCAGTATGAGCTATTCCGGTCTGAACTTCCATCCCAAGAGAACGAAGGTGATTCGCCACCTTTTCTGCGGTTCGAAATTCCCGGTTAGACAATTCTGGGTTTTGATGAAAATCACGGCGCCATTCGATAACCTTTCGTTCTAAGCGATTTGCCAGGTCATCAATCTGACTGTTTAGGTAATCTGGTGTTTGGGCAGCGGTTACACTAAGGGCTAAAAGCCCACCGATAATTCTATTCATGGGGTGCTTTCTATTAATATTTCTTCAAATCTCCATCTCGACGCTTGGCTTTTTTCACCATATTCTCAACATCCTTCAATAGCTGCTTTGCGTCATAAACAATTCCATCCTTGATTGTGTATTTTATACCACCTGACCGGATCACCTCATTGTTCTCATTTATCTTCACTGCACCAGTACCATAGAGCACTTTAAAGTTTTCCAACGGATTCTCATCTACGATGACAAGGTCAGCGAGATTCCCTGTCACAATGGTCCCAAAATTGGGTTTTGTACCCAATGGCTTGTGCAATGTTTCAGCTCCATGGAGAGTTGCAGCACGAACCACTTCTAAAGGATGAAATCCTGCCTCCTGCAGAAGTTCGAGTTCTTCAATATAACCAAAGCCATAGAGTTTATAGATAAAGCCACTGTCTGAACCTGTGGTGACTCTGCCGCCGGCATTTTTATATTCATTCAAGAATTGCATCCAAACTTGATAGAATTTTTTCCATGCAATTTCATCGTGAGTAGTCCAATTGAACCAGTAGGATCCATGAGCAATTCGGCTGGGTGTATAGAAATCCCATTGTGCCGGTAATGTGTATTTATCATGCCAATCTGCATTGCGAGCCTGCATCACATCGCGACCAGCAGCATAAATAGTCATGGTAGGATCCATGGTTAGATCCAACTCAATCAATTCGTTTTTCAATGCTTCCCATTTTTCTCCATTGGGCTTTACCAAGCTCCACTGGCGGGCCACTTGTCCAAAACGATGCTGTTCATCATTATAGTTCATATCCACCGGCCAAGGCTGAATATCATTACTTTCATACATGGATTCAAAGAGGCCATAGAAATGGGTTTGAGTACCTAAACCAAGCCGGGCCGCATCAATCGTGTTCATTCGGGCCACGCCAGTCTGTGCTAGGTGAGCGGTGGTGCCAAGATTTTGTTTTTTTGCTTCGTCAATTAAGGCTTCCATAATTTGAGGCTCAAAGGCACCAAGCTTGAGGCCATCTATACCTTTTTTGGCTGCATAGCGAACCCATTTCCGCGCAACTTCAGGATCTTGATAAACCGAACCGCCCTTCCAATCCTTGCCCTGTCCCGGGCGCTGATAGGCCCAAATCCTGGGCGCTGTAATTTCGTTTTTTGCTGATCTCTCTTTTTCGCTGAGACTAAATTCCATATTTGCAAGCCCAACACCGCGCACTGTGGTTACACCATGGGCTAGCCAAAGTTTATATACATACTCTGTTTCGGGAGCTTTCACTACACTACCTGCATGGACATGCATATCAACAAATCCAGGCAGTACAAAAGAACCATGAGCATCGATCTCATGGTCTCCTGCCTCCGGTCTGCGCTTTTCATTGATAGGTACGCCAGGATAACCAACGCTACTTACAGATGCAATTTTGTTACCTTCAATTACAATATCCACTGGCCCTCTTGGTGGACCTCCAGCGCCATCGATTAAAGTAGCGCCACGGATTACAAGCCTATTGTATGGACCATCTCCTTCAGCTCGATCTGGGCCTGGTACAATCCCATCCCTGTTCGACTGAGCCATAGCCAAAGCCAGGCTGAAAATAAGATATAATGAAATCAGTTTGATATGTTTCATAATATTTCCTTCTTTTTATTAAGATTCCCTACTCAAGCGAATCAAAAAATGCCCAATAATATAATCACAACAAAGTGGATAATTCATTAATCCTTTTAATAGATTTTTTATAGATTCTATGATGACCTCTATTTTGTGCTCCCTTGGCATAAATAGATAATTTTTGGATTAGCATTTCTCGAACTAATCGTTTTTGATCGGTCGTAAGATTGATCAACATTAATTTTTCCAGTACATTAATACGGTAGGATTCTATACCGCCTTTAACATTTGAAAGCTGATCTTTGTATCCACCATATTTTATGATTAGTGGCTCGTTTAAATAAAGGGTGGGATATCTAGCAGTAACCCGTAACCATAGGTCGTAATCCTCACATACCCGCAATTCTTTATCGAACCAGCCAGTTTTATCTAATATTGATTTTTGAAACAATACTGATGAAGGAGATATGCGGCACATATCCAAACATTTTTCAAATATATGTCCACCATATTTCTGATGCTTTTTCATCTGATTAACCCGCACGCCATTTCGAACCCAAATCTCCTCTGTATGACAAAATTTATGATCTGGCTTTTCTTGAATCGCTTTCACCTGATTTTCAAGTTTTTTAGCATACCATTCATCATCCGAATCAAGCAATGCAATCCATTTTGAACTGGATAATCTAATTCCCTTGTTTCTAGCGCTACTCACACCTTGATTCAATTGTTTTACAAAATTAACTAAAGGAAAATTTTCTAAAATGTACTCCATTGATCCATCAGAAGATCCGTCGTCAACAACAATAATTTCTGCTGGTGTATAAGTTTGTTCTAAAACGGATCGGATGGCTCGGCCAATCCATCTCCGGCGATTATAGGTCGGAATTACAACCGATATCTGGAAATTCTTACTCAAATAATGATGTGGGATATGCTCCCGAATCTACTCGTCTTTGAATCTGGTCAATAACATAGGCTCTATCTTTTTTATAGGTTATCCCAAACCAGGACGCGGCGCTGGGTAGAATATGGACACTTTCCTGACCCGATTGTATTAATTCATTTACAACGGAGGGGATCAAGAATTCACTTCTCAACTCATGTCCTTCTTCCCCCAAAAATTCTACAAATTTTTCTTCCAGATAATCAAATAGAATAGGCGTAAAACCCCACATATTCATTGATACAGGTTCACTGCCATCTAGTTCGATATTTTGGTTTGATGAAATACTATTTCCTGTTTTCTGTAGATCTTCCGTTTCGATTACTGTTTCCAATTTTCCATCTTTTACTGTACAAAGCCCTCGTGTTACTCCGCCGAAAATAGATAGTGTATTTTCTAATCGAAAAGCCACCATGCTGAATGAATCTCCATCACTCTTATAATAGTCTGCAATAGCTTGGAATGAATCCTTTCCATAAAAATCATCACCATTAATGGCTGCAAATGGTTCTTGGATTAAATCTTTAGAAGCCAAGATTGCCTGCCCTGTTCCCCAGGGTTTTTCTCGGCCATCAGGACATATAAATCCGCCGGGCAAATCATAAATATACTGAAATGCAAATTCAACTTTGATTTTGTCGGCATATTTATCCGTTACTTGGGATTTGAATTGATCTTCAAAATCTTTTCGAATAATAAAAACTACTTTGTTAAATCCAGCACGAATCGCATCATATACGGAATAGTCAATAATGGTTTCGCCATTGGGTCCTACTGCATCCAGTTGTTTCAATCCGCCATAGCGTGACCCCATCCCTGCGGCCATAACTAAAAGGGAAATATTTTGCATGAATTGTCTTTCAGATTGGAATTATATGTTCGTTAAAATCAGCTTAGTTTACTTCACCTTTGAATGGATGTAAAATAAAAAGAATCATGAAATAGGTAAAAATAGTCTTGAATTGGTGATTCATTGTAGATTTTAATAATCATGAAAAAATTCTTTTAGTACTCCTCATTTATTCTTCATCAACCTTTTCACAATCCAGTGTCATAGAGTAAGCAGGGTATATCCTTGCCCAACAGGCTGCTTTCGGGGGATTAAGCTATTTGGTCACCAAAGAAAAAGTTTACGGTCATCTGCTTGTGGGTGCAATCGATATATTTTTTGTTTACGCTGGGATTCAAAATGGATTGCAAAAAGAGCTCGATGCCTAGCAGATTTGCTATTACTTGCTATCCACAGGCTTCCTGGCCAAAGCTGGTTATGCAACTTATTTTGGGGAAAAACATTTGGACAAAAAACGATTTTGGGTTAACTATGTGGCTTATAATGTATTGGTCTATTCAGGATATTTTTTGGATTCCCTTAATGGACCACCAACCGGTTAATCTATCCGCGTCCCCTCATCGGGCTCAATGATATAAGCCTTCCCTCCAACTTTTTCAATCGCTTCTGCCACCTTTTCAGGATCATGAGGCGCATAAGCGAACATACATCCGCCACCGCCGGAACCATTGATTTTTCCACCAAGCGCCCCTCCATTTAAAGCAGCATCCATCATGGATTCAATTTTGGGTGTGCTCACTTGGAGTACATCCCGTAAAACTTCATGGTGATAAGATAACAGGCGGCCGATGGATTCATGATTAGGATTATCTTTTTCTAATTCCGCTAAACCCTCATACAATAAATTTCTATTCCCAAGTGTACCATTAAATAGTTCAATTTCATCTGAATTGAGATCGGATAGATTGGCGCTTTCATCCAAGTTTTGAATTGTTGAATTTGGGTTTTTATTCTTTAATTTTTGAATGATATCAATTCTTGAATCCCGACAACGTCTTAATATTTCGATGGTACCTTTTGGCTCACAAGAGTCGCCCAAAACAAATGATCCCAAGTTTGCTTTTAATGAACGGATGGAAATTATTGGTTCAGATTCCAAATAAATTAAATGCCCCATTGCAGTGGTATATTGATCCATCATACCACCCGGCTCATTGAATTCTGCCACTTCCGCCATATATGCCAATTCTCCAATCTTTTGCTGATCCATATCAAAAGGTTCATCTGCCATTTTTGATAAAAAGTGAATCCAGCTTACATTGATAGCTGAAGATGAACTGGTCCCGGACCGGATAGGTATATCACTCGACAATTCACATTCAAACCCTGAAGAAAATGTTAACCCATCTCTATGACATATATTGATACCACTTTTAAAATAATCACGAGGCTTGGTATATGAAAGGTCATCCAATGAAAAAGTTTCAATATCATTTAGGTCCGGTTTATGGATGATTACTTTTTTGTCACTCCTTTTGGTACCTTTTATCCTTGCTCGCAGGGAAATGCCCATAGCAATCACAGGGAGTCCAAGGTAATCCTGATGTTCGCCAAAAATGCAAATTCGACCCGGTGTACTTATTTCCATACTTTGAATAAACCTATAGACGCGAACACGCCCAGTCCTACAATAAGCAACCCGCTACCCGTCTCGCCATATATCAATTGTCCCACACCGAGTAAAAATCCATAAACGGCAGTACACCCGAGCACCATTAACAGGATCCCTTTTGGAACGGGCCAAGGTTTATGGGAAATCCCGCTGCTATATCTTGACCAACCGGGACCACCAGGGTTCACTTTCTTAACAAAATTCTGCAATGTTTCATCATCATCCGGTGGAGTGAAGTATGTGGCAATGATCCAAACAATTGTTGTGAGTATGGCACTAATAACGATCTTTTGCCATCCTTCTAAACTTGAATCGCCAAAATTAAAATAGCCAGCTATAATGATAGAACTGATCATGGCTACGATCTCTGTATAGGCATTTATCCGCCACCAGAACCAACGGAGTATGTAAATCAATCCTGTACCTGCACCAATCATGAGCAATAAGGTAAATGCCTGCCCTGCGCTGGTGAGCATAAGACCTAAGCCAGCACCCATTATAATGGATAAAATCGTAAAGAGGCGACCAACATTCACTAAATGTGATTCTGAGGCGTCAGGCTTAATGAAGCGGTGATAAAAATCATTCACCAAATAACTGGCTCCTAAATTCAATTGTGTACTCATGGTACTCATGAATGCAGCAATCAATGAGGCGGCTACCAGCCCTAACAATCCGGGTGGAAGAAGTGTCAACATGGCAGGATAGGCTACATCGTGGCCCAGTTTATCCGCCGGTAAATTGGGAAATGCTTTTTGAATATCACTTAATTCAGGGAATACAATCAAGGAAGCAAGGGCAATTAAAATCCACGGCCATGGACGTAAGGCATAATGGGCCACATTAAACAAAAATGTTGCACCCACTGCATTTTTTTCATCCTTGGCAGAAAACATGCGCTGGGCGATATAGCCGCCACCGCCGGGCTCTGCACCAGGATAATAGCTAGCCCACCATTGGACAGCCAAAGGCACCAGCAGAACAGGCACCCATGCATTTGGATCAGACATATCCGGAATCAAGGCCAGTTTATCAGATACATTCGCATGTGAGATCAGATTAGATAGTCCACCAATTTCCGGTAATCCCAGAATATAAAACATGCCCCATATTGAGCCGATCATGGCCAGGGAAAATTGAATAAAATCTGTGATGATAACTGCCTTCAATCCGCCTAATGCTGAATAAGCCAAAGTAATAGAGCAGGCAATGGACATGGTAAGCCAACCGGGCCAACCCAGAACAATTTCACCAAATTTGATTGCAGCTAAACTCACGGCACCCATGACCAATACATTGAATATCAAACCCAGATAAAGGGCTCGAAATCCTCGCAAAAAGGCAGCTGCACTACCACTGTATCGTAATTCGTAAAATTCAATGTCAGTCAATACTTCAGAACGACGCCACAAATTTGCATAGACAAAAACCGTTAACATCCCAGTCAGTAAAAAAGCCCACCAACCCCAATTCCCAGAAACACCATTTTGCCGAACCAAATCTGTCACAAGGTTTGGTGTATCGGTGGAAAAGGTGGTGGCCACCATGGAGACCCCCAATAGCCACCAGGGCATATTTCGACCCGCTAAAAAAAAGGATTTTGTGTCTTGACCTGCTTGGCGCGACACCCAAAGGCCGATTAGAAGTGATAGGGCGAAATAGGCGCCAACGATGGTCCAGTCTAGTGTTGATAACGTCATATGTTCTTTTGATTAATTGTTTTTAATACCGATCATCCAATCCAAAGATTGGCTGATTGGTTTTCCATTTTCCGCGAGTGAAATCAGGGATTTTCACTGAAATGCTATTCAGTTTAATAGATTTTTCTGACAGAGGTACGATCACGCTCATACTAACAGCGTCATAGACATCAATTACCGGTTGTTGATTTCCCTTCAATGATTCTACAAACGCTCGGATAATAAAGAAATCCATGCCCCCATGACCAGCACCGGATGCATCAGCTTCATATTTTTTCCAAAGTGGATGGTCATATTCTTTCATATATGCTTCATCGGCCTCCCACCTGTGTGATTGGGGGCTCCGTCCTTCAATGTATATTGAATTGTTGTCTTTCATCCATAATCCTCGAGTACCCTGAACTCTAAAATTAAGTGAATAAGGTCGTGGTGAATTGGTATCATGACTCAGCATAATGGTTTGGCCATTTTCACATTTGATTACTGTGGTGATCACATCACCCAATTTAAATTCCACTTTTGAATTGGGATGATCCTTGCCTCCATTATCCACAACATATTTATGCAGTCCGCGGGCTTGGGTTGCTGTGGATGTGAGGTGTACCATGCGATTTCCACGGTTGATATCCAGCATGGGACTTACCGGTCCTAACCCATGCGTTGGATACAGATCTGCGTTACGATCGACAGAATGTTGTGTTCGCCACGCTGCTTCTGAGAATCCTTTCTCACCAAATTCCACACCGCCACCATAACCTTGAACACCATCATTGAATTTGACATGGCGAAGGTCATGTTGGTATCCTCCTTGGCAGTGAAGCAATTCACCAAACAATCCTTGGCGCACCATATTCAACACGGCCATGATATCCCTCCGGTAATTCACATTTTCCATGATCATACAGAGTTTGCCTGTTTTTTCAGATGTATTTACCAAATCCCAGCATTCTTTTACAGTGAGTGCAGCAGGAACTTCCGTGCCTACATGGAAGCCATTGTCCATAGCCGCAATAGACATAGGGTGGTGCCAGCGCCAAGGTGTAGCTATATAGACCCCATCCAAATCTTCATTGGAAACCATATTGCGAAAATCTTCAGGTCCATCATTGTAGATTTTGGGTTCAGGGCGGCCTTTTTTATCAAAAACTTTTAAAGCCATATCAATCATACGGTCATCAATATCACATATGACGGGTACGTCCACATCGGATCGATTCAGCAACAACCCAATCATTCCTTGACCACGAAAACCGGTGCCAATGACGCCAACACGGACTTTTTCGGAAGACCCAAAGAGTTTGTTGGGTATAATTGTTGCTGCCATGCTGGCAGTTGCGATTGTTTTTATAAACTTTCGCCTATGGATTTTATTAGACATAAAATTTCCTCATGGGTTTAGTTTCAAATCTTTTATATGAAATCGAACTGACAATATATAGGGACTCTCTCCTTCTTTCCAGTGACCATAAGTTGTAGTTACAATATCACCCGTAGGCAATATTTCCACACCAGGATATGCACAATCCCATTTATGTTTATTATCTTTGATTCGAATTCGGAATTCTCCCGGTTACCCTAGAACGATGTCATTAAAAGTACCAACCCATCCTATCCAATCTCCTTGTGTAGGACTGTAAGGTGCAGTATCCCTAAATGATATAAATAAACGTCCATCATCTAAATATTTTCCAGTATGACGATTACCAGTTAGTTCCCGTGGCAGTTCCTTTGGTTCGCTCCAAGTCCGCCCTTCATCCTCTGAAACCATCACATGGGAATTTTTTGTACGACTATTTTCTCTTAACAATATTCCCATTTGGTTCCCATCTGGAGAACGAATAAGTCCTGGCTCACAAAGTTGGATTTCGTTATTTTGATAAATTGGGATTGGATGAGACCAAGTGAGTCCACCATCGATTGAATTGGTTTGGTAAAGTGTAAAGATACCGGTCCATTTTCCATTTTTTGTAAAAAATCGTCCATCATCATGAAACATGGCCATATAATGCCCCGGTTTTTTTAGAGGTTCAACAAATCCCATAACGACTATACCGCCCCAATCTCCCGCAGGATGCAATGGAGACCAATTAAGGCCATCATCTTCGGAAATGGCCAACCGTGCCGGATACAACCCA
>CEUZ01040289.1_pt1 | contig 23699 bp, 21 predicted proteins | sample 361511 | NCBI WGS metagenome assembly CEUZ01 (sample SAMEA2622822, study PRJEB7988) | marine metagenome | biome: marine biome (ENVO:00000447); feature: surface water layer (ENVO:00002042); material: "saline water (ENVO:00002010), including plankton (ENVO:xxxxxxxx)" | depth 5 m | reverse complement strand
ATATATGGAACTATTATCATTGTTTGATTGTACATTATTACCCACAAGTCAAAGTAACCGTAGTGTAAAAATAATCGATGATAGTTAAATTTTATGCCAGCAAATAATTCTAATATTGTAGGTGGTTTAGCGTACTCTACCCTGTCATCTTCACCATAAACAAGTTCTTTTCTAAATGCGGCCTCAACAACCTGATTATTATATTCTAAACCAGGTAATTTAATACCAACAAACCAGCTGATAATAAGACCACCTAAGCTTGCTGTAAGGGAAACATATACTAAAGATCCAGTTATATCTTTAAGCCAAGGTATAATAACATTTGATGATAACCCCCAAAGGATTGGTATAAAAGCTATCAAAAGCATAATCGCTCTAACAATTTGAAGACCAATACTTTCAACTATTTTAGCAAAATTCATACAATCTTCTTGGATTCTTTGTGAAGCTCCTTCAACTTTAGCATCGACATTTTTCCAATAAGGCATGTAAGCAAATGTCATCGCCTCTCTCCATCTGAATGCATACAATCGTGTAAAATAATTTGTAATTGTGTAAATTACTACATAAGGAATTGCCAATTTCATGAAAAGAAAGATACCATCATAAAATTCAGAAACATCTCTCTCTGTAGCTTTTTGTAGTAGATCGTAAAATCCTTTGTACCATTCGTTAATTTTTACATCAATCCAAGTCTGAGCTAGCAAAGAACCAATTATAAATATAAATCCACCCCATGCCCACAAACGCCACTTTTTACTAAAAAAGAAACTTTTAATCATTTAATTATTTTTTAAAAAATTATCAGAGTATGATTTTTTAATAACTTTCCTTTTTTGTGGTTCTATAACATAGTATTCAAGATTGTTTTTCCTTGCATAATTAATTGCTTGCTCTTTATCAGAAAATTCCAGTTTGACTTCAGATAATGTATCTCGTGAAGTTTCCCAGCCAGTTAATGGGTTAATACCTGTATTTAACGTCTCAAACTCTAATAACCAATTTTTAGTATTTCTCATACCAGACTGCATAGAAGTTTTACTTGGTTTGTATATTTTTACTTTTTTCATAGTTTTAAATGGTCGGGGCGGTAGGATTTGAACCTACGACCCTCTGGTCCCAAACCAGATGCGCTACCAGGCTGCGCTACGCCCCGATTGACTAATTTTATATTGTATATATGTTTTTTTAGCAATTAAAAGGATATATCTTCTATAACAAATTCTACTTCTTTTTTGCCACGCCATTCATTTAATCTCATCTTTCCAGCAACATTAATATTTTTTTTTTTATCATTCATAAGTAATTGCTCCATAGGTGTATTTTTAGCATTCCACGCAAATCCTTTAAAAGTTGAGCCATCTTTTCCAAGAAAGGTAACTTTAATATGAGCATCAGCTATTAAATTTGATGAAATAACTTTTATATTCTCAATAGCAAACTTCGGTTCGGCATTTCCAGATCCGAATGGTGCAAGAGAATTAATTTCCTGAAAAAAATTTTCATTTAAAGCAGTAGGTGAAATTGCAGAATCTAAATATAAATTCAAATCCTGTGAATAATTTTTGTCAAACTTCTCAAAATTCTTGATTAAATAGTCTCTGAAAAAGGGAATTTTATTTTCATTAATAGTAAAACCTCCAGCCATTTTGTGCCCACCACCTTTTTCAAGAACACCTAATTGGACTGCCTTAATAATTTGAGTTCCAATATCAAACCCAACTATTGATCTTGCGGATCCCTTTCCTGTTCTGTTATCTAAAGAAATTAAAATTGTGGGCTTATTATATTTATCCTTAATTTTGGATGCAATAATTCCAATTACACCTTCATGCCAATGATTACCTGACATTACTAAAACTGGATGATTGTGAAATTTTTTTACTTCTAAATCGATTTTTTCATATAACAATGTCTCTATACTTTTTCTTTCTGAGTTAGATTTTTCTAAATCAATAGCAAGTTGATATGCTTTTTCAGGATTTTCTGAAATTAAAAGTTCTGCACCATGTGATGATTTACCCACCCTACCGCCTGCATTAATTCTAGGTCCAAGCTTATAGCCTAAATCATATGTGGTAGGGCGAGATTCAATTTTGCATATATCAAAAAGAGTTTTTAAACCCAAATTACTCCTATTTTTAAATATTTTTAAACCTTGTTTCACGATGGCTCTGTTTAAACCAACAAGAGGAACCACATCACAGACAGTTCCTAATGATACTAAATCTAAAAAGTCTATAATATTTGGTTCTGGAATTTTTTTTAAATTAAACCAGTTTGAGTCACGTAATTTTTTATTTAAAGCTACTAAAAAAACAAAACATACTCCGGCAGCACATAGATAATTGAGGCCTGATGTATCGTCATATCTATTTGGGTTAACGATAGCACAAGCCTTTGGCAGTTTTATATCAGATTGATGGTGGTCTAAAACAATTACATCAACATTTAATTTTTGGGCACTTTCAATAGGTTTGTAAGACAAAGTTCCACAATCAACAGTAAATATTATTTTTGCGCCTGAATTAATAATTTTATTAAATGCATTAATCGTTGGACCATAACCTTCTGTTTGTCTATCAGGAATGTAAGTATGAACTTTTTGATTTATTGATAAAAAATATTTAGATAGAATCGCAGTAGATGTTGCTCCATCAACATCATAATCACCAAAAATACCTACTAAATCTCCATTTAGAATGCTTTGATAAGTCCTTTCAACAGCAGAATTCATATCTTTTAATTGCATAGGATTAGGTAGAAGATTTTTAATTTTTGGGTTTAGAAATAAATCAATATTATCAATACTTTTTTTTCTAATAGATAATAGTTTAGCAGTAATCTCTGATAATGAATATCTTTCAGAAAAATTAGTGACATCAGAAGAATTAAAATCTTTATATTTCCAGTGTTTACCGTTAACGGACATGGAATTCATTTTTTTATCTTAGATAAGGTTTTTTTAAATATTGTATTTTCTATTTCCTCTGAATCCTTTGAATTATCTAAAACAATATACTTTTTTTTATTTTTTTTAGATATTTTAATGAAAGCGTTTTGCACTTTAGAATAAAAATTTCTAGAGAATTTGTCATATCTATTTTTTTTCTTTCTCTTGTTAAGCCTTTTGAAAGCTTTTGAAATATTAACTTTCAAAATAAAAGTGAGATCAGGTTTTGCGTTTTTTAAAATATATTTATGTACAGCGTTTACTAGACCAGCATTTACACCTTTTCCATAAACTTGGTAGGCTAAAGTTGAATCAATAAACCTGTCACATATTACAACTTTTTTTTTTAAAATTGATGGTTTAATTTTGTGTGATACATGCTCATTTCTAGAAGCAAGATAGAGAAGTGTATCTGTGTATTTATTAAATTTTTCTTTGCTGTCAGGATGAAAATAGTCATCGAGAATAACTTTTCTTATCTTTTCAGCACTTGCGGTTCCACCTGGCTCTCTAGTAAGAACTGTTGGTATATTGTTTTTTATAAGTTTTCTGTATAATTTTTTGCTCTGATAAGATTTGCCTGAACCTTCAATACCCTCAAATGTTATAAAAAAACCTTTTTTTTTATACATCACCCCAAACCAGGTAGTTTAAAGAAGTGAATAATCTTGCGAAAATGTTTGATTTTTGAACATCCTCTGCAGCAAATATATCAACTTCTTTTTCCAATACATCTGAAAGATATACTTTCAGAACACCAAGCTTATCACCTTTTTTTATTGGCGCTGGTATTGGTCCATCATATTCAAGAATTGCTTTTATTGTTCTTTTTTTTCTTTTAGGAATTGTTAAGTAAAAGCTTTCATTAGATACTACTTCCACTTTCTTTTTTTTACCTAACCAAACATTGAGATTGGTAAATATTTCATCTTCTTTAACAATCTGAACAGTATCAAATTTCTTCATTCCCCAATTTAAAATTTTTGCTGACTCTCTAGATCTAGAATTTTTATTATCAAAACCACTAGCCACTGCAGTAACTCTTCTTTCCTTGACTTGCATAGATGAAGCTAAAGAGTATTTCTCAACAGTTAAAAAACCGGTTTTGATGCCATCAACACCCATATTTTTATAGAGCAAAGGATTTCTGTTTCCTTGCGTTATTGGATCACCTCCAGTTCTATCCCATGTAAAAGTAGTATCTTTAAAATATGTGTAATATTCAGGATAGTTAGCAATCATGTATCTAGACATTTTTAAAATATCTCTAACAGTAGAATAATTTTCAGGATCACCAATTCCTGATGAATTGTTAAAATTTGTATTTTCTAATCCGATTTCCATTGCTTTTTCATTCATTAATATAACGAAATCTTCTTCAGTTCCTGACAGTCCTTCTGCTAATGCAACGCATGAGTCGTTACCTGATACAATAATTATTCCTTTTAATAAATCCTCTACACTTACTTGATCGTTTAACATTATAAACATAGATGAATATCCGCTCTGAGACATCCTCCAAGCTTTTTCAGAAATTGTTATCATTTCATCTAATGATGTTTCACCCTTTTTTAATAAGTCGAAAGCAACTATCGCTGTCATTATTTTTGTCATTGAAGCGGGATAAATCCTAGCATCAGCATCCTTTTCAAAAAGAATTTTTCCAGAATGATGATCTTGAATAATGACATATCTTGCATTAACTTTAATGTCAGAATGAGATTTTTGAACTAATAGCAATAATAAAAAAGTAGTAATTAAAAAGTTAAAAATTTTCATATTATTCTTTATAAACGTTTAAGTTTTCGAAACCTAAATTATTTAAACTAATATACGTTGATTTTAAAGCACTAAAATTTTTAAATGGACCCACTAAAAGCCTGTATTTTTTATTATTTATTTTCTTAACTGAAATATTATTTACATTAATTTTTTTTATTAAATCTTTTTTTAATTCATTTGCAGAATCAAAGTAATAAAAATCAGATATTACCAAAATAAAATCATGTTTTTTGGTTGTCTTTTTAGTAGCTTGAAGTTTATTAACTGTCAAATCTTTCATCTCAACTTCATCAACTGGAGCTTTTTCAGCAACATTTTTTTCTTCTTCAAACATATCACTTTCTTTTGCTATGAAAGTCTTATTCTTTTTAATTTCTATTATTTCAACAAAAGGGTTATTAGAATCAAGGTCTAGCAAAGAAGCAATTTTCTTACTTATAACAACATTAAAAATTCCTGGGTATTTTGCTTTTTTATGAATTTTAGTTTTCACAATTTTTAAATTATCGGGATTTATAATTTTTACAGGAGTATTTATCTTTAACAAGCTGTGCATTACTAAAATTTTATCATTTTTAATTTTTTTATTAACTACTTTTTGAGTGTATAAATCATCTTCATAAATGAGAGCAAAACCTGATGAGGAATAATAAACTTTATCATCATCCTTTGTTGTTTTATAATCTGCGCATGCTGATAAATAAATAAGACCTAATACTAGTAAAGTTATCTTTTTTAGATTCATGCTTTTATCATATTAGCCAATGTACAAACGCTAATCCCAAATCTTAAAGATCTATTCCATTTTAATATTTTCTCATAGTTTCCAAAAACTAAAAAGGTTGGCGAATTTTGCTTTCCATCGGGCAATATCAATGCTGCCTTCAGGTCACCTTTTAATTCTGAGCCATCATAATTAACTACGCCCTTCTTCTTCCATTTAGAAACTTTCAATCTATTCTTAATTTTTCTAGCTGATTGATTTAAATATTTTTTTTTAACTTCTTTCGTTAATTTAACTTTGTAAAAACAAGGTTCTCCCTTTTTCCAGCCAATTCTTTTAATATAATTTGCTGCAGATGCTAATGCATCATTAAGTGATAATTTAAGTTGAATTCTGCCGTCTCCATCATAATCAATAGCATAATTTTTTATAGTGGAAGGCATGAATTGAAAATTTCCATATGCTCCAGCCCAAGAACCGAAAAGTGTTCTAGGATCAATCAATTTGCTATCTATTAACTTCAATAAAATAAGAAGTTGTGATGAAAAGAAATCCCTTCTACGTTTATCATAACTTAAGGTCGCCAATGAAGAAATGATATCCATCTTACCGACATGCTTGCCAAAATTAGTTTCTATACCCCACAGCGCCAATAATATTTCTTTCTCTACTAAAAATTTATTTTCAACTTCAATAAATAAATTGGAATTCTTTTTTAATAATTTTTTAGCTTTATTTACTCTATTAGTATTTGCCCTTTTAGAAACATAGGTAATTGTATCTTCAAAAAATTCAGGTTGTTTTCTGTCGTACTTAATTACCTGATCTAAAAATTTTACATTCTTAAAGGCTAAATTTAAAGTTTCCTGAGATATACCCTCGCTTAAAGCAAATTTTTTGTAAGAAGATAGCCATGAATTAAAATCTTCATCTGCGCTTGCACTAAAAACTACTGAAATAAAAAAAATTTTAACGATTAGCAAATGTATAGATATTTTATGTTTTCCTAGCATAGCTTTTATTATCATATGAGATTTAATTTCACTATTGATTCTTTAGCTTGATATCATGTATTTTTAATGTCATTTATAACTTAAATTAATCATACCAAAATTTTGAAATAAAGTATAAAACAATAAAATTATGAAGAAGATTTTTTACGGAAAAGCAATTTATGATAAAAAAGAAATTAATGCTGCAATTAATGTTCTAAAAAATGAAAGTCTTACTCTTATTGATGGGAAAAACGTTAAAAAATTAGAAAAAAATATTGCTAAGTTATTTGGTAAGAAATATGGATTGATGGTTAATTCTGGATCCTCAGCAAATTTACTAGCTCTCGCATCTTTTAACTTTAAAAAAGGTAGCGAAATTATTACTCCAACATTAACATTCTCAACAACTGTTGCTCCTATATATCAACTTGGGTTAATTCCATGTTTTATTGGTGTATTAGATAAAATGTTTATAGCTGATGTAGAACAAATTGAGAAATGCATAAACAAAAAAACTGTAGCTATAATGATACCAAATTTACTTGGTAACATACCAAATTGGAAAAAAGTTAATTTAATTGCAAAAAAATATGGTCTAAAAATTATTGAAGATTCAGCTGATACAATTGGATATACAATTAAAAATAAAAATACGGGAAATTTAACTGACATTGTTACTAATAGTTTTTACGCATCACATATTATAAATGGTGCTGGTACAGGTGGCATCGTTTGTTTTAATGATTTCAAACTTTATAACAAAGCTAAGTTACTAAGAGGATGGGGAAGATCTTCAGCAACTTTTAATGAAAGTGAGAATATTAAAAAAAGATTTAATATAAAAATTTCAGGGATTGATTATGACGCTAAGTATATTTTCTCAGATCTTGGATATAATTTTTTACCTTCAGAAATATCAGCTGCTTTTGCATTAGAACAACTCAAAAAATTGCCAAATAATATAAATTCACGAATAAAAAATTTTAAACGTATTAGCAAATTTTTTGAAAATTTCCCTAAATATTTTAGAACACCATTAGCCTACAAGCATGTCAAAACAGCATGGCTAGCTTTTCCATTACTGATAATAAAAAATAAAAAATTTTCTAGAAGAGATTTGCAAATTTTTCTAGAACAAAACAATATACAAACTAGAACGATTTTTACTGGCAATATATTAAAACAACCTGTTATGAAAAATAGAATATACAAAATCTCAAAAAATGCACAGCAAGTAAGTAACGACGTTATGAAAAATGGAATTTTAATTGCCTGCCATCAAGGTTTAACCTCTTCCGACATCAATTATATTTTTAAAATATTTCATAAATTTATTAAAATTAAGAAATTATAATTTTTTATTTAATTTTTTTAAAAATATTTATAATTAAGTGCTTAATGAAGATGGATGAATAAATAAAGTGCCAACTTGACCTTTCGCTTCGATAAAATGTGTTAATAGGAATTTCTATAATTTTAATTTTATTATTAACTGCCATCATTCTTAAGTGACTGTCAAAATTTATTTCACTATCTATAAGTTTTAACTTTATAGTTTTAAATACTTTTAAATTATATCCCCACAAGCCAGTATGGGCATCTGTAAAGTTTGTTTTACATAAAAAATTAAATATTTTGGATAATACAATATTGCCAAAAAATTTATACATTGGCATGCCACCTTTAATTGCGTTCTTTTTCTTTAACATTCTTGAACCAGTAACAATGTCAATTTCGTTCTCTTTTTTTAAATTGCTTGTAATTATAGGTATATATTTAACATCGTACTGATCATCGCCATGAATCATAATTGCATAGTTAAATTTTTTTTTAATAGCATAATTCAAGCACTGCTTAATATTTCCACCATAATGTAATCTTTTTTTATTTAAGATTATCTTTATATTCTTTGATGGCTTCACTTTTTTAATATAATTAACCGTATCATCAGTAGAACAATCATCACTTATAAGAATTTTATATAAATCTTTTTTTAAATTTAATTTTTTAATCTTCTTTATTATATTAGATACTCTAAATGATGATTGATAGGTAACAATAAATATTAAGATTTTCTTTTTCATATTTTTAATTTAGTAAATACAAATTTTTAAACAATAACAATCTTTTTAATTAACTTTGTATTCAAGAATGGTATATAGTTCAAAAATGTCCACGGCAATTAAAAAGAAAATGAATTTAATGTTTAAATTATTTTTATTTTTTTATGTTATTATTGGTTTTTATTTATCAATAAATACAGGCATATCAACGGACGAATTTATTGATCAATACAATTGGAAACTAAACCTGGACGCAATAAAAGATTTTTTTGGATTTAATGATTATGGATATAAAAATTTACTTAGTTACGAATGGAAATACCATGGTGTCGGTTTTCATTACATTTCACAACTTTACATACTAGTTGTAGGTTCTTTTGTTAAAATTGAAAATTTTTCACAAGCTGTATCAAACGTACTAATAAATCATAGTTTTATTTTTCTAACTTTTTTTCTATCTGCTCTATTAGCAAGAAAAATTTTAAATTTAATAATAAATGATAAATTTTTTAGTAATATTTTTTTAATTTTTTATTTATTTTACCCATACTTGCTTGGGCACGGTTTTTATAATCCAAAAGATATGCCCTTTTTATTTGCATGGCTTTTGTCATCATACATTGGTATTAAAATCTTTATTCAAATTTATAAAAATGAAAATATATCTTTCTTAAATATTTTTCTATTTGCCCTATCTACAGCCTTTTTATTTTCAATAAGAATATCGGGAATTATGATCTTTTTACAATATTTCATTACTCTCATAATTATATTTAATATTTCAAACAAATCCTATTTTGAGATTATAAAAAAATATTTAGGTAGATCTTTTTTATTTGCTTCTTTAACATTAATTTTTACAATATTTTTCTATCCACTTTTCTGGCTAAATCCACTTTTGCTAGTTGATGCTATAAATGAAATGAAAAATATACAGTATGGAGTATGTACGCTAACACTTGGTGCATGCATGGACGCATTAAATCTTCCATCAAGTTATTTACCTATCTGGTTATTTTTTAAACTACCTTTAATAATATTATTGGGTTTAATTATATTACCTTTTATTGAAAAAAGAATTTTTAGTTCCCATCTACGCCAGATACTTTTTGGATCACTTTTGTTAACGATAATTTCTATATTGTTCCTACTAATTTTTCTTAACGTAAATTTATATGATGAGTTACGCCACAATTTATTTTTAATACCAATAATTTTAATTGTTAGTTATGCAACAATATACTTTTTTTCAAAAAAAGTTCTTTTATATGCATCGATATTATCAATATTTTTCTTTATTGCACAAAATATCAGCATGTATCCTTATCAATACACTTGGTTTAATTTATTTTCTAACTTCGTCGATGTTAATGATAATTTTGAATTAGATTACTGGGGTGTTAGCGGAAGAAATGTTGCAAGGAAAATAAATAACAATGAACAAATACTATTAAATAAAGATAAATGTATATATGTAGCTCCTAAACATATTATTGAGCCTTTTATTAGTGATGACTATAAGTGTGTAAAATCTTTTTTTTCTATTTATCCTAAGAGTACAGAAAAATACACTTTGGTAAAATTTACAAGAAACATAAGAAGAGAAAATCCTTCTAATTGTAATTTAATTTTTGAAGAAAATTATAATTTATATATATATACAAAAGAATTGAAAATGGCTGAGGTTTATTTATGCAATTAAAAATTAGTTTTTTTCAACTTCATTAATTTCGGACATTAATTTATTAAAAAATTTGTAAACCAAAATTCTGTCCTCTTCTTTAAGCATATATTCCTTCTCAACACCTTTTCTCATTTCTTTTCTTAATTTGTTTAATAAATCTTTTCTCCCTTGCTCATTATTAAATCTGTTTAAATTATCTACTATGGGATCAATTCTTTTTCCTACAGTGAATTCAAAACCAACTATAAATATAAAGGTGATTATTATTGCTTTAAAAATAAATCCTCTCATTTAAAAAATACTATAAAGCATCTTATTTATAATTAAAGGATTTTGTACTAAACTGTTACACTTTAATACATGCGTGAGAGATAAATTAAAATTGTGGTTGTGTAAGATTCTTAAAAAATATATTACAGTCTATAGTTATCTAACAAATTGGAGGGGTGGCTGAGCGGTTGAAAGCACTGGTCTTGAAAACCAGCAAAGGGGCAACTCTTTCGTGGGTTCGAATCCCACCCCCTCCGCCATTAATTAAATCTTAAAACCTTTCAACATAGTAGAAATTTTATTAACAGGAATTTTAATTTCTGAATTATTATGAAAATACCAATTAGATAATATTTCGTCTTCGATCAATAATAAACTATCCAAATCTTTAAGTTCATTTTCATTAAATTCGTTAATGAATTTTTTAACAAAATTGCCAAGTAATATGTCCATCTCCTTAGAACCTCTATGAGTAGACCTGTAAATAATCTGTTTTATTAAAATTTCTTTATTTGTCATCGTTTAACAAATTTTATTATATATTATAAAATAATGAATCATCCAAATATTAAAAAATTTCTAACTCAGAAAATATCTAACCTAAATGGAGTTGGTATTAAAACAAAAAAATTATTAAAAAAAAAGAATATTGAGAAAATATCTGATTTGTTATGGAATCTGCCACAAGGATATACTGATAGATCAAACTTACAGGGTCTTGACAAACTTGAGGTAGGAAAGATTGCGACAATTAAAGTTAAAGTTATAAAATATAACTTTCCAAGAATAAGAAATTTACCAAACAAAGTCATATGTGGAGATATTAGCGGAAAAATTGATATAGTTTTCTTTAATAGTAGAGAAGGATATATTAAAAAAATTCTCCCAATAAATACTACTGTCATAATAAGTGGCAAAATAAATTATTTTAAAAAAAAATATCAAATTACAAATCCAGCGTATGTAGTGCCTGCTGATAGAGAAAGTTATGTAAATAAAATTATTCCTAAATATTCTTTAACAGAAGGATTAACAGAAAAAATATATAGAAAATTAATAGAACAAGTTTTAGATAAAATTTCAGATATTCAAGAGTGGCATAACAAAGATGTACTTAAAAAAATTGGAGATGTAAGTTGGGCGGAGTCTGTAATTAACCTTCATAATAAAAATAAAAACGATATTAATTCACGGTACCATAGAAGATTAGCTTTCGATGAAATTTTATCAAATTTAATAGTTTTATCTCAGGTTAGAAAAAGAATTAAAAAACACAAAAAAATAAATAAAAAATTTGATGAATCTGCATCAAAACAATTAATTAAAAATTTTAGTTTTACTTTAACTGATGATCAAAAAAATGTAATTAATGAAATAAATAGCGACCTTAAATCAAATAATAAAATGTTTAGAATTTTACAAGGTGATGTTGGTTCTGGAAAAACAATTGTTTCATTCATAGCAGCAGTAAATGTCATTAAATCTAACTATCAGACTGTATTGATGGCCCCGACTGAAATTCTTGCAAAGCAGCATTTTATTTTGGCAAAAAAAATATTTAAATCGACTGATATAAATATTGAGTTTTTGTCAGGTAAAACTCTATTAAAAGAAAAAAAAATAATTTTAAAAAATTTATTAAGTGGCAAAATAAATTTTTTAATTGGGACTCATGCTTTATTTCAAAAAAATGTAATTTTTAAAAAATTAGGATTAGCAATTATTGATGAACAGCATAAATTTGGTGTTAAGCAACGTATAGAATTATCAAAAAAAGGAGGTAAAGATTGCGATATTCTTTTAATGTCGGCGACTCCAATACCACGAACATTAATAATGGCAGTATATGGAGATATGGATGTATCAAGAATCACAAAAAGACCAGTTAATAGGAAAGATGTCATCACTCTAAGTAAACCTGAAGATAAAATTGGAGAAATACTATTGTATATTAAAAAAATTATTAGGGATGGTAGTCAGGTTTTTTGGGTTTGTCCCTTGATAGAAGAATCAAAAAAACTAGATTATTCTGCTGCTGCTAAAAAATATAATTTTCTATCAAATAAATTTCCTGGTAAAGTTGGTTTAATTCATGGTGCTTTAGAAAAAGAAAATAGAAATAAAGTATTAATTAATTTTTTAAATAAAAAAATTGATATATTGGTGTCTACAACAGTAATTGAGGTTGGTATTGATTTTCCAAACGCTAACGTAATAGTTATAGAAAATTCTAATAAATTTGGTTTATCACAGTTACATCAGTTGAGAGGAAGAGTTGGAAGAGGATTTGGTCAAGGAACATGTATTTTGTTATATAAAAAAAATCTGAGCGAAAATGCAAAAAAAAGAATAAAAATATTAAAATCTTATAATGATGGGTTTTTAATTGCCGAAGAAGATATGAAAATTAGAGGTTTTGGAGATGTGTTAGGATACCAACAAAGTGGAATTAAGAATTTTAAACTTGCAGATCCTATACATCATCAAGATTTATTTGAACTAGCTGATAAAAATATTAGATCTATTGAGGTTAGTGAAGATAATTTTCAAAAATATGATTTTTTATTAAAGCTTTTTGATAAAGCTGACATAGTTAATAATATTAATGCTCAAGAAACTAATCCGGACTAGAAGTGCCTGCAGAAACAATAAATTTGGAAGCTTCTTCAAAAGTTAAATCTAAATATATTACTTCATCTTTGGGAAACATTAATAAAAAGCCACTTGTTGGGTTAGGGGTGGTTGGAACAAAAACATTTATTAGCTCTTGGTTTGTTTTTTGACTAATTTCACCTTTATTTTCTTTTGTAGCGAAACCCACAGCCCATGTTCCTTTACGTGGGTATTGAACCAGAACAACATTTTTTTTCTTATTATCACTCTTTGTAAAAGTTTCAGTCATTTGACCTATAGCTGAATAAATGGTTCTTAAAATGGGAATTCTTCTTAAAATATTATCAAATATGTCTAATAATTTTTTTCCAATAAAAGATAATGATAAAAAACCAATAAGGGTAATTAATACTAAAGATGTAAGAATTTCTACTCCAGGGATATCGTATGGTAAGTAGTGATTTGGATTAATTTCCTTAGGTAAAATTTTAGAGGATACAGATATTAGGATTAGTGTTAAGTATATAGTTATGCCAATTGGAATTAAAACAACTATTCCAGCAATAAAATAGTTCCTTATTCTTGCAAAAATACTTCTTTTTTTTTGTTTTTTTACCATTTAAAATACTAATTCAAAAATGAGTAAAATTACTAACATAAATAGAAGAAAATTTCTTGAAATATTTGCCGGTTGTAGTTGCGGTTTAATAGTTAGTGCTTGCTCTACAGCGCCAATTACTGAAAGAAAACAATTAAAATTATTGCCTGAATCGACCCTTAATAGACAGGCAGCACAATTATACGAAAATGTTAAAAATAAAACAAAATTAAGTAATGATAAAAAGCAATTAGAAGAGATTGTTGAAATAGGAACTAGAATTGAAGAAGCTGTTAGCATTTATTTTGATTCGATAAATGAACCTGATCCTACTTATAATTTTCGCTGGGAATATATACTTGTGGATAATGATAAAATAAAAAATGCTTGGTGTATGCCAGGAGGTAAAATAGCAGTTTATACAGGGATACTTAAAATAACAAAAAATAAACACGGATTAGCAGCGGTAATGGGTCATGAAATTGCACATGCTGTAGCAAAACATTCGGTTGAAAGAGCAAGTAGAGCTCTAGTTTTAAATGTTGGAACGGCTGCCTTAGATATATTTACAGGTGGTGCTATTTCTAATACCTCAAGAACCACTGGAGTAGATGTAGCTGGAATGTTAAGACAATTTGGTATTGATAATCCTTTTGGTAGAAAGCAAGAATCAGAAGCAGATTATCTAGGATTAATTTTCTCATCTTTAGCAGGATACGACATAAGAGAATCTGTAAATATTTGGAAAAGAATGAAAGAAGAAAATAAAGGTAAAGAAATTCCTGAATGGATGAGTACTCATCCATCTCCTAATAGAAGAATAGATAATTTAAAAAAATGGATACCAGAAATTACAATAAAATATCCACCAATTAAAAAAGCCTAGTTTATTTTGTTATTTCTGCAAATCTAAAATTTAGGATTTTTAAATTAAATTTATAATTTAATACATATTCATCAATGGCTTTTTTTATTCCAGGTGCATAAGTAAGATTATAGTCATCACAGACTATAGTGCCACCATTCTTGATTACCTGAAGTAAATTTACTAAATCATTTTTCACAGTTTCATATTTATGTCCTCCATCTAAAAAGACATAATCAAACTCATTTCTATTAATATTATTTAAAATATCTTTGGAATCACCTTTGATTATATTAATATTTTTTGTAAATTTTTTTAATAATCTCAATACTGATTTTTGGCTGTATGGATCCAATCTAATAATATAATTATAGTAAATATTTTTTAATGGATTAGAGAATTTAGTTCTTGGTGCTATTTCATCATTTAGCTTTTTTAAATCTTTTTCGAATATGTCTATTCCAGTAAATTTAAAATTATCACCATGTATTGAATATAACAATTCACATATATTTCTTGAGGTAACGCCGTGAAATATACCTATTTCTAAAAAATTTTTAGGTTTCAATTCTTTAATATGATTTAAGAGAAAAACACCATCGTTCTTATTTTTAAAGCTAGTTTTTCTCCAATATTTCCTAAATTTTATTTTCATTTTCTAAAAAAATATAATTACCGATGTCTTATCATGTTCCAAAACATGTACTATAACATTTAATTAATATAATCTATATTAATAAGAACATAAATTTTTTGAAATGGAATATATCAAATCAATTTTATATAAAAAAAAGAAGACTCTGTATTTATTAATTTTATTCTTTTTTTCAATTTTAATAAATCAACACTATGGTAATTTAGGAATTTGCCCAATTGATAGCTTTTGGTTTTTTAATTCGGGTTATGATGTTTTAAACGGTCACTACCCCTTTAAAGATTACTGGACTATAGCTGGACCCTTTATTACTTATATTCAAGCATTATTTTTTAAAATATTTGGTGTTTCTTGGTTTAGTTATGTTTTACACGCTTCAGCAATTAATGCATTAATTTCAATATTTACTTTCCATACATTATATAAATTAAAATTAAATATAAATTACTGTTTTATATATTCCATACTCGTATCAACGATTGCGTATACTTCAGCTGGAACTCCATATGTAGATCACCATTCTTCGATTCTTTCTATGATTTCAATATTTTGCTTTATATTAGCATTAAAAACAAATTTAAAAGTTTATTGGTTTTTATTACCAATTTTTCTGGTAACAGCTTTCTTAACAAAACAAGCGCCTGCAGGCCATTTTATTCTTATAGTTACTTTTTTAACATCAATATATTTTATTTTTAATTTTGACATAAAAAAAATTATGTCTGCAATTTTTGGTTTGATAACAATACTATTAATTTTTTTAATTACATTATTAATTAGTAAAATTTCAATAGTTTCTTTTTTAGAACAATATATTTTTTTTCCACTTTCAATTGGTAAGTCAAGATTAGAGCTTTTTCTTTTTCCATTGGATTTTTCAAGAATTTTTCTTCGATACAAATTAATTCACTTATCAACCTTAATACTAATTATTGTAAGTATAAAAAATATATTACGTGACAGAAAATATTTATTAAATAGTGAATTTTTAATTACATTATCATTAATAGGTGCATCTTATGCTTTGATAGCTCATCAATTAATGACGGTTAATGGAATTTTTATCTTTTTTATTATTCCAATTTTAATTGGTTTTTCTCATATATATTATAAAAACCATTTTCAAAATAAAAAATATATTTTTAATTTAATGTTATTATTTGCTTTTTTATCAACTGCTCATTATGGACATAAATATATACATAAAAGAGATTTCATGGATTTATCCAATGCTAAAAGAAGTGATTTTATAAGTGCTGAAATTATAAGTAATAAATTAAATGGACTAAGATGGATATCTTGTTTGTATCCTGAAAACCCAAAAAAAGAAATAACTCAACTACAAGAAGCTATTAATATTATTAAAGATGATAAAAGAAATAAAAGTATAATTACCGACTACCAATTTATATCTGTAATATTATCAAATTATGATTTTTCACCAACTCAAGTTTGGTTTATTAATCATGTATCAAGTTATGATAAAGGATCCGATTACTTCAAGCAGTACAAGAATCTATTGATTAAAAAATTCCAAAATAATAAAATTAAAGTTGCCTATGTAGTTAAGCCTCTTTGGGGTGGTGATAATGTTTTTGAAAATTCTATAAATAAAAATTGTTTTCAAAAAACTGAAGTAACAAAAATATTAGACAGTTACCTTTTTCAGGAATGTAACGATTTAAAATATTGATTTTAGTTTAATTTGGTGAGCCGTGCTGGATTCGAACCAGCGACCCATTCCTTAAAAGGGAATTGCTCTACCAACTGAGCTAACGGCCCTGAAGTCTGTATTACTATATTTTTTTATATTTTATTCAAGTAATTATAAATATTAAAACTAAATTACGTTGATATATTTATTATATAAAACATCAAAAGTATTGTTTTTAATAGCTTCTCTGATTTTTTGCATTAATTCCTGATAAAAAACTAGATTATTCATTGTCAAAATCATTGATGCTAATATCTCATTTGAGGTAATCAAGTGGTTAATGTAACTCTTTGAGTAAACATTGAGATTCCTTATATGCGTACTTTTATTTATAGGGGTGTCATCTTTTTGATATTTCGAATTTCGCAAATTAAGTCTCCCATTCCAGGTAAATGCTAGACCAGTTCGTCCTGATCTTGTAGGTATCACACAGTCGAACATATCAACTCCATTTTTAACAGCAGCCAATATATCTGAAGGGGTCCCTACTCCCATTAAGTAACGAGGTTTATTTTTTGGCATAGAGGGTACTACTCCTTTAAGTACATCAATCATTTCTTTTTGTGTTTCGCCAACTGCCAATCCACCTATTGCATATCCATCAAACTCAATTTTTTTTAAACCATCTAAACTTTCCAATCTAAGATCGTTATAAACTCCTCCCTGAACAATTCCGAATAAAGCTTTATGTAAATTATCACCAAATTCTTTTTTAGATCTTTCTGCCCAGTTAAGGGAAAGTTTTAGAGATTTGCTTATTTTTTTTTTATCGTATGAAAGTTTAGGACATTCATCTAAAACCATAACAATGTCAGAATTTAAATCTTTTTGGATCTTAATACTTTCCTCTGGACTCATTATGAATTTCTTTCCATCAATATGTGAATTAAATGTTGCGCCTTTTTGTAAATCAATCTTTACCAACTTTGATAAAGACATTATTTGAAAACCTCCTGAATCTGTTAGTATTGGTAACTTACAGTTCATAAAATTATGTAAACCACCAACTCTTTTAATTCTTTCAACACCAGGTCTAATCATTAAATGGTAGGTGTTAGATAAAATTATTTGTGAACCGGTAGAAACAACATCCTCGATAAAAGTTGATTTAACTGTCCCTTGAGTGCCAACAGGCATAAAAGCTGGTGTATCAATGTGGCCTCGATGAGTATTTATTAATCCAAGACGAGCCGACTTATCTTCTTTCAAAATTTTGAAAGAAAATTTTTCTTTAGACATATTTAATTATTTTTTTTAACTGATAAATTTATGATCTTATCTGGAGATGATACTTCGCCATTAGAACCTTCTCCTCTTTTAATCATATCTACAAATTCCATTCCCTTTATGACTTTTCCAAAAACAGTATATTGTCTATCCAAATGAGGCGCTGATTGAAAACAAATAAAAAATTGACTATTTGCGCTATTTGGGTCCATTGAACGAGCCATAGATAGAGTTCCTCTTTCATGAGGCAGATCACTAAATTCAGCTTTTAAATCAGGATACTCTGATCCACCGGTGCCTGCACGTTTCAAATCAAAACTTTGGGAATTAGAATTTCCAAACTGAACATCGCCTGTTTGAGCCATAAAGCCATCAATAACTCTGTGAAATACTACTCCATCGTATTTTTTTTCATCTGAGAGCTTTTTAAATCTTTCAACATGATTTGGGGCAACATCAGCAAACAATTCAATTTCTACATCACCATTTTTAAGTTTTAAAATCATAATATCACTTTCTGCATAAGATTGATTAAAAAGAGAATAAAATAAGAAAAAAAAAATAAAAAGTATTTTTTTAATCATATTTTTCTTTTAATGCCTTTTTAGTACTTTTTGTAACAAATGCATCTATTTTACCATTTAATTTTACAATTTCTTTAACAAATTTTGATGAAATAACCTGTTTTGATGGTTCTGACATTAAAAAAACAGTTTCTATGTTTTTATTTAGCTGTCTATTCATACCAGCAAGTTGAAATTCATACTCGAAGTCGGAAACTGCTCTTAAACCACGAAATATTATCGTTGCTTTATGTTTTAAACATAACGATGTAGTTAGTGTATTAAATGATAAAATTTTTAGTTTATTTGAATTTAATTTTAAATCTTTAAAAAGAGCGTTTTTGATTATAAAAACTCTTTCTTCCGCTGAAAATAGATAATCTTTAGAATAATCATTTGATACAGCAATGATCAATTTATTAACTATCTTTAATGATTTTTTTATTACATCTATATGTCCGAATGTAATAGGATCAAAAGTTCCTGGATAAAGTCCAATTTTATTCATAGCTAAGATTTAAATAAAATTATCGTCTATTTTAATAGCTGATACAACTTTTTCTTCACCAGATGTCTTGATAATCCTAACTCCTTGGGTATTTCTACCAGCTATTCTAATTTCCTTAACCGCACATCTTATAACTTTACCCTTATCCGTAGATAAAATGACTTCATCGCCTTCATTAACTGGGAAAGAAGCAGCTACGCTACCATTTCTTGACGAGGCCACAATTCCGATAATTCCTTTTCCACCCCTATTAGTCACACGATGATCATAAATTGATGTTCTCTTTCCAAAACCATTTTTTGTTATTGATAAAATATATTTTTGTTTAGCGATAATTTCGGATTTTTTATCAATATCAACTTTTCCATTTTTGGCTACTTTCTCTGCATTTTTTTGATTAATGTTATCACCATCTAATACAGATAAAGCTATAACTCTATCACCCTCAGAAAGCTGCATGCCTTTAATACCTTTTGACGATCTTCCTTTAAATATTCTTAACTTTTTAGACTTAAATCTTATGCATTTACCTAATTCTGTGCTTAACATTAAATCTTGATCTTCCCTGCAAATTTTAACACCAATAATTTTATCATCTTCATCTAATTTCATTGCTATTTTTCCTGTAGCTTGAATATTGATAAAATCTTCCAGACTGTTTTTTCTTATTTTTCCTTTAAGCGTAGAAAAGACAACGAAGAGCTTTTTCCACTCATTTTCATTTTCGGGAAGAGGCATAATGGAGCTAATAGAATGATGACTTTTTAAAGGTAACAAATTAAACAAAGTTTTTCCCTTAGATCCAGCCGTACCTTGAGGAATTTTCCATGCTTTAAGTTTATATACTAATCCCTGCGTTGAGAAAAATAATATAGGTGTATGTGAATTTGCGGTAAAAATTTGAACTACATAATCTTCGTCTCGAGTTTTAATACCAGCTTTTCCTTTTCCACCTCTTTTTTGAATTTTGACTGATGATAGTGAACCTCTCTTAATATATCCTTTATGAGTAATTGTAACAACTACAGCCTCTTTTTGAATCGTCTCTTCAATATTATAATTTAAGACAGTATTTAATATTTTAGATTTTCTTTTAGTTGAAAATTTATCTTTTATTTGATTTAGCTCAGTAATAATAACATTAAACAATTCCTTCTTTGATTTTAATATTTTTTCATACTCTTGTATCATCGAAGCTAATTTTTTAATTTCATTTTCTATTTCATTTATTCCAAAGGCTGTTAATTTTTGTAATTTTAATTCAAGTATTGCTATAACTTGACCTTCAGAAAGAGCATAACTATTGCCACCTTTCTCAGATTTTATAAGTTTTAAAAATTTACTAGTTTTAGTAATTTTCCATCTTTTTGAAAGCAAGGATTTTTTTGCTATATCAACTGTTTCTGATTTTTTAATAATTTTAATTACAGCATCAATATTTTCTACAGATACGGATATACCTAGCAGTATATGAGCCTTTTCTAATGCTTTCTTTAATTCAAATTTAATTTTTTTGGTTAAAGTTTTTTCTCTAAAATTAACAAATTCAGAAATAAATTCTTTTAAACTTAATATTTTTGGCTTTCCGTCAACAATTGCTAACGTATTAAAACCAAAGGAAGATTCTATTGAGGTTAATTTGTATAACTGTCTTTTAATAGTTTCAGGTTCAACATTTCTTCTTAAGTCTATGACTACTCTAATACCTTTGTGATTGGACTCATCCCTAATATCACTTATACCCTCAATTTTTTTATCTCTTGCTAGTTCTGCTATTCTTTCGTTTAGAACTGCCTTATTAACTTGGTAAGGTATTGATTTAATTACCAAACGTTCTTTACCATTTTTTAAACTCTCTTCTTCGATTTCTCCTCTTATTTTAATTGACCCTCTTCCTTTGTTATACCCTTGTTTTAAATTACCCTGATCTATAACTATGCCTCCAGTAGGAAAATCTGGACCTGGAATTTTTTTCATTAATTGTGAAATAGTAATATCTCTATCCTTGATAAAAGCTACAGTGCCATCGATAATTTCACCTAGATTATGTGGAGGGATACTTGTAGCCATTCCTACAGCTATACCACCAGCACCATTCACAAGAAGATTTGGATACTGAGATGGAAGTACAGTGGGTTCCTTTTCAGTTTCATCATAGTTATTTCTGAAATCAACTACATTTTTTTCTATATCATCTATTAAATACTTTGAAACTTTTGCCAACTTCGTCTCCGTATATCTCATTGCTGCAGGTGGATCTCCATCAATAGAACCAAAATTACCCTGACCATCAATTAAAGGTAAACTCATTGAAAAATTTTGAGTAAGTCTTACTAAAGCGTCATAAACAGCTTGATCACCATGAGGATGATATTTACCAATCACGTCACCAACTATTCTTGCAGACTTTCTATATTGTTTTGACCAATCAAAACCGCCTTTGTACATTGCGTATATTATTCTTCTGTGAACTGGCTTTAACCCATCTCTTACGTCAGGTAAGGCCCTACTTACGATAACACTCATTGCATATGACAAATAAGACGAGCTCATTTCGTCATAAACTAAAATTGGTTTATAATTTTTTTTTTCTAAATTAGTTTCTAACTTTTCCATTAGATTTAAAAAGGAATTTCATCATCAAGATCATTTGATGGTGAGTTTTCGTCATTAGGAAGTGAACTTTTATCTGAATTATTATCTTGTAAATTTTCTATTTGATTATTTTTGCTACTTAATATTTTAAAAGATGAATTAAATCCTTGAAGAACTACTTCTGTTGAATATTTATCAGTACCAGCTTTTTCGTCTCTCCACTTACGAGTTGTTAATTGTCCCTCTATATAAACTTGCGCACCTTTTTTAACATACTGCTTTACTACATTTACTAAACCTTCATTAAAAATTACAATTCTATGCCATTCAGTTTTTTCTTTCTTTTCGCCAGTATTTTTGTCCTTCCATGTATTGCTAGTTGCAATACTTAATCTTGCAACATTTTTACCATTAACCATTTGCTTGATTTCTGGATCTGCGCCTAATCGACCTATTAATAGAACTTTATTTAAACTTCCTGCCATTTTTTTTATAGATTTACTAAAAGATTAATTGTTAATATAGGCTAATATAACATATTTCCATCTTTTTATTAATAGTTTAGATATGGTTATCAAAAAATATGCATAAAAAAATCGTTATAAAAGGCGCTAAAGAACACAACTTAAAAAATATTTCGCTAGAAATACCAAAAGACAAATTTATTGTCATAACTGGCCTATCGGGCTCAGGAAAATCATCTTTAGCATTTGATACAATCTATGCAGAGGGTCAAAGAAGATATGTGGAGAGTCTCTCGGCATATGCAAGGCAGTTTTTAGATAAAATGAAAAAGCCCAAAGTTGACTTAATTGAAGGTTTAAGTCCTGCAATATCAATAGAACAGAAAAATACTTCAAAAAATCCTAGGTCTACAGTAGCTACTGTAACTGAAATTTACGACTATATGAGAGTTCTTTATGCTAGAGCAGGAACCCCATTTTCACCATTTACTGGTAAACCTATAAAATCACAAAGTGTGGCTGAAATAGTAGATAGAATTAAAAATCTCCCCAAAAAAAATACTATATATCTATTAGCACCAATAGTTAGAGGTAGAAAAGGTGAATATAAAAAAGAAATTGCAAGTTATAAAAGAAGAGGCTTTCAAAGAATAAAAGTTGATGGACAGTATTATGATATAGACAAGTTTCCAGAATTAAATAAAAAAGTTAAACATGATATTTCTATAGTTGTAGACAGAATAATTATAAATAGCGATTTAGGTAATAGACTTGCAGAAGGTGTTGAAACAGCATTAAATTTATCCGATGGATTGCTGTTTGCTGAGTATGAAAATGAGACTTTACCTAAAAAGTATAGAAAAACAGAAAAGATTATATTTTCCTCAAAATTTGCTTGCCCTGAAAGTGGTTTTACTATTGAGGAAATTGAGCCCCGCCTTTTTTCATTTAATAGTCCTTACGGTGCTTGCGAAGAATGCGAAGGAATAGGAGTAAATTTAAACGTCGATCCAAATTTAGTTGTTCCTAACATTAAAAAAACTTTAGCCGAAGGAGCAATAGAACCATGGTCAAAATCAACTACGCTATATTATGCTCAAACTTTGGCTTCTTTATCCAAACACTATAAATTTTCCTTGGACACACAATGGAAAAAGATACCAAAAAATATAAAAGATATAATTCTCTTTGGTTCTAATGAAGATGAAATAAAATTTTCTTACGATGATGGATATGAAAAATATTCCACAAGAAAAACTTTTGAAGGGGTAGTTAATAATTTAGAAAGAAGATATTTAGAAACTGAAAGTGAGTGGAAGAGAGAAGAAATTTCGCAATACCAAAGTGAATCTGATTGTGAAAAATGCAAAGGAATGAGACTTAAAGATGAAGCACTATGCGTTAAAATTGACAATTTAAATATAAG